>Ga0209278_1000040_pt1 | contig 280622 bp, 244 predicted proteins | sample JI81BgreenDNA_FD_187504 | JGI IMG/M metagenome (GOLD analysis project Ga0209278, IMG submission 187504) | Wastewater effluent complex algal communities from Wisconsin, to seasonally profile nutrient transformation and Carbon sequestration -... | ecosystem: Engineered > WWTP > Effluent > Algae... | reverse complement strand
GGCAAATTGAAAAAAGTTTTGCAATTTGTTGGCGATTGGAAACAGTCATAAGAGCCTTATTTTTGGTGGTGCAACTCCAAAAGTGGGCTTTTATCTTTTAAATAGCTAAAAATTATCGGGTAGAGTAAAAGATGAGCTACCCACTTATTGGGAAATGTCTTTAATAGATGAAAGTCTATTGGAAGATGAGTTTGAAAAAAAAATGAATGGTTTATATCCAGTGGAAAGAGGATTAAGTTGTTTTGCTGATGAAGAAACTTTTGCAAAATACGAAGAAGAAGTTGATAGTTTTTATAATCAAAATGAGCAAGGAAATTACTATAGTGATGTATGGGAAAAACTAATTGATGTTAATACTATCTCCACTTTAAACTTACAAGGAGAGTATATAAATTATACTCCAGCTAATAGTACTGGTAATATGATAGTATTTAGTTCGGGTTATGGAGATGGTCTTTACCCTAGGTATGTCGGTTTTGATAAGGATAGAAATGTCATAAAAATGATTACGGACTTTATTCAAATAGTATATGATAATGAACCAACACAATAACTTTTATTTAGTTGTTGGACTGGGGACAAGGATTTCTTCGCCACTACAACCAAAAATACTATGAGTAAATTTAGAAACAATAATTGTTATAAAAATGAATTAGTCCGATACTCAAAAGAAGTATCGGACTAATTTTTGATTACTAATGTAGCTTTACAACACTGATTTTATGATTCAAAAAACCATTTTAGCTGTGCTACTCCTGCTTTTGTCATTCAACCTTTCTGCACAAAATAGAGGAAAATTGTGTATTACAGAGCTGGATTTAAATAAGGTAAATCTACCAGAAAATATTGAAGTAATTACAAGCCTTGATGATTTAGATAGCAATGTTTATATTATACGTAATGGAAAAGAAAGTTTAAAGGATATTGCAGAGAAATTATATCTATCAACTATCAATGGTTTACCTGCCTATGTATATTTAAAAGCATTGAATAAGATAACAGATGAACATCAATTATTGCGAGAAGGAACTGTTATTAAACTTAGCTCCAATGCGGTAATGCCTACACAAAAACAAATAAAATTGGCTTTGTTACAACCCTTCAAAAATGTCCATATTGTAAAAGAACCTACTGAAAATTTATATACAATTTGTAAGCAATATGGCTTAAAGTCAAAAAAATATAATGGAAATTTTTATGACTATAACTTGTATTTACAATCATGGAACAATATTGAATTTTCAGATAATTTTTTAGCTATTGGACGAGCTGTTCTTCTAACTGAAAATACAAAAATGCCAACACAAGAGCAAATTAATCAATTATTTGCTACCAAAAAACAACGTGTTTGGGTTTCTGCTAAACTTAGTGAGTTGAAAAACTAACGAGTGTAACACTACAAGGAAACACGAATGATACTATTTGGAAAGAACTTGCCCTGCTACCCAACTTGTATCATATAAACTTTGTGGATAGTCAAATAAATTTTGATGCTATCAAAAATATAAAAAATTTAAATGAGTTATATTTAGATTTTAGCAACAATAACTTAGATACGATTCCTTCGCAACTTTACGCTGTAAAACAACTTACAAAACTTAATTTGCGAAATAATCAATATAAAAGTCTGCCTAAGGAAATAGAACAGTTGGTAAACTTAAAAGAATTCTACTTAGATAACAATCAACTAACATATCTACCTGAAACAATAGGAAATCTGAAAAAACTAGAAGTGTTGATATTACCTAATAATCAAATAAAAGAATTGCCTGAAACGATAGGTAAATTGACAAACTTGCATCTTCTTCTCTTAAATAATAATCATATTCATCAACTGCCAAGTGAAATAGGAAAACTAAAAAATATATTTAATTTTCATTTGACACAAAATCAGCTTACAGAGCTTCCCAAGGAGATAGTTAAACTTCAAAATATAGCTAATTTGGTATTAAATTTTAATCAATTTCAATACCTCCCAGAAGAAGTAGGCTATTTGAAAAATTTGAGTATTTTAAATATGTCTAATAATCTACTAAAAAATTTGTTTCAAAAGCCTGAGAAAAGCAACCTTTCAAATTGGCATGATGACAAATTTAGTAAAGCAAAAACTCCTTTAAAAAGGCTGAAAAAACTGCAACATTTGTATTTAAGTTACAATCAGATTAGTAATATACCTCGACAGATTGGGGAATTGAAAAAATTGGAGTTATTATATTTGAATGGCAATGAGATTAGTGAATTGCCTAAGCAAATGAAGAAATTGATAAACTTACGAGAACTAAGTATAGGAAATAACCCAATAAGTTTAGTAGAAATAAACAAAACTTTAGCACTATTACCCCAATTAGAGGTGTTATATCTTGGCGATTTAGGACTTAACACTCTTCCAGAGTCTGTTTTAAACCTTAAAAATCTTAAAAAGTTATACCTCAATAATTATGATAAAAAACAATTACGCCCTAACTCTTTTTCACAAGCTGAGCAAGAAAAAATCAGACAAATGTTACCTCAATGTCAAGTTGAGTTTTAGTTTCTATAAATTTCAGTAATGATAGCCGAAAACTTAGTACCAAACAAAGGTTTACACTCAAGAAATGCCATTAGAGAACTTGCCAAAGAAATGAAAGAGGAGTATAAATAAAACTTTTCGCACTACCAAAGGTTTTAAAGACTGTTTGCATAGAATAGGGTTTGCAAACCCTATTCTATGCAAACAGAGATGAAGCTAAAAAAGGCGAAAAATGACCACACAATACGACTGCATAGTAATAGGAACAGGCATGGGAGCTTTGACTACGGCTTGTTTGCTGTCAAAAGAAGGGCTAAAATGCTTGGTTTTAGAACAAAATTATTTGGTGGGTGGCTGCACAAGTTCTTATTGGCGGAAGGGTTTTGTGTTTGAAAGTGGAGCTACCACCTTAGTAGGCTTAGACGAAAATATGCCTTTGGCGTATTTATTGGCAGAAATTGGTGTGGAGTTGCCTGTACGGAAGTTGGAAGTACCTATGAAAATTCACTTAAAAAATGGGCAGGAACTTACTCGTTATCAAGACCTTGACCAATGGATAGCCGAAGCCGAAAGAGTTTTTGGTACAAAAAATCAACGTCCTTTTTGGGAGTTTTGCTATAAAGTCAGCCAATTTGTATGGCAAACTTCACTACAACAACGATTTTTTCCGCCCAAAAAACTACATGATTTTCTACAATGTGCCGTTAATGTTACCCCTGCCCAACTGAATTATGCTCGTTATGCCTTGTTTTCTACGGAATGGTTATTGAAAAAATACAATTTACAAGATAATGTATTGTTCAGAGAATTTGTGAATGAACAACTGTTAATTACTGCCCAAAATTATTTGGAAGAAGTCAATGTATTGTTTGGAGCAACGGCTTTGTGTTATACCAATTATGGGAATTATTATATAGATGGAGGTTTAATTAATTTGGTGAATCCTTTGGTAAATTATATAGAAAGGCAAGGAGGAAAGGTAAATGTAAGAGAAAGAGTAGAAAATATTAGCTTACAAAACGAAATTTATACAGTAAAAACGAATAAAAACAATTATATGGCTAATTATGTAGTTTCTGGTATTCCTTTGAATAATACTATTCAGGTGTACCCCGATACGGCTCGGCGTTGGTCAAAACACCTACTGAAATCGCCAGAATTGAGTAGTGCTTTTCAAATGGGCATTGGTTTTCGGTGTGCAGACGTTAGCAAATTTACAAGTATTCACCACCAAATTCATTTGGAAAATCCACTTCCACACATAGGTTCATGCAGTATTTTTGTGAGCCTTAGCCACCCGCAAGACACGACTCGTGCAGACCAACCGCAACAAATGGTAGCCTCTGTAAGTACGCATTGGCACAACCCCGAAAATGTGATAGTAGAAGACAAAACGGTTTTTGAGCAAATAGTTTTGAAAACTTTGGTAGCAAAGGGCTTTTTTGAGGAAAAAGACGTAGTGTATTACCATTCTTCGGGGCAAAAATCTTGGGAAAAATGGACAGGCAGGGCTTACGGTTTTGTGGGTGGTTATCCACAATACAAGCACATCAAGCCTTGGCAAATGGTAGAAGCAAGGTTAGACGGCTACAAAGCCTACCAATGTGGCGATACTACGTACCCCGGGCAGGGCATACCGGGTACGGTGCTAAGTGGGATTATTGCCTTTGAGAAATTGCGGGCAGATTGGTTGTAGTTATTTACGCCTTTTAAAACATAGAAAACTCTACTTTTTACATCTTTTCACAAGTATTTTGGTTACTTTTGGGGCAAAATTTACCCATACAGACCTTTTTATTATGTACCTGAATAAAAAAGTGGTGGTGGTCATGCCCGCCTACAATGCTGCGAAGACCGTAGAGATGACTTACAAAGAAATTCCTTTCGACATTGTCGACGAGGTAATTTTAGTAGATGACCAAAGCAAAGATGATACGGTAACTGTTGCCAAACAGATTGGTATTCAACACGTTATTAGGCATGAAAAGAACAAAGGTTATGGCGGTAATCAAAAAACTTGTTATACAAAAGCCTTAGAAATAGGGGCAGATATAGTAGTGATGTTGCACCCCGATTACCAATACACCCCCAAACTCATTACGGCAATGGTGTCTATTATTGGGCAAGATTTGTACCCTGTGGTGTTTGGCTCAAGGATTTTGGGCAAAGGAGCTTTGAAGGGCGGAATGCCGATGTACAAATACATTTCTAACCGTATGCTTACGTTAGCACAAAATATTTTGATGAATCAAAAATTGTCTGAATACCATACAGGTTATAGGGCTTTTTCGAGAGAAGTATTACAAGCCGTAGATTTTAAGAAAAATTCAGACAACTTTGTATTTGATAATCAGATGATTGCACAGATTTTCTACAAAGGTTTTGATATTGCAGAAGTAACTTGTCCTACCAAATATTTTGAAGAAGCCTCGTCTATTAATTTTAAAAATAGTACTATTTATGGTTTAGGCGTATTGGGTGTGTCTTTCCGTTATTTTTTAGCCAAATTAGGGCTTTACAAGTGGGAGATTTTGGACTAAGTAAAAACTTAATGTTTGTCAAAACTTGTAGCATAGACTTTAGTCTGTGTAGTAATTACATGATTAGCAATATATTACAGGCACAGACTAAAGTCTATGCTACAAACCTTAATAATCTCTAATATTGGTTGCAAAATTGTTGATAAAGCCATAAATTTACTGTAGCTACTGATAATCAACTTCGTATTTTACTACGATTGTCAAGGTCTTTGACCATTGCCAACGTATAGATAGTCGTAGCTACAGTATAAAACCATTATCACAACCTCTAAAACCAATAACAATATGAGTGTACAAGGCATCACGTTTAACAAAGACGACAAAGGCAACATCATCAGTGCAACTATAGACCTTCGTGTGCATCAGGCACTTTTCGATAAATTTTTTAGCGAAGTCGTGGCTAAAAACCAACCCAATGTAGTAGAACCTGTACGCAAACCCAGCCCTAACGAGTTGATTTCGGGGGTTTTAAGTACCGCAAGAACCTTTTTAGGTACAAAGCACGTTATCGGTGGCACAACAAAGGCAGGCATAGATTGTTCGGGGTTAAGTTCTACGGCTTATGCTGCTATGGGCGTAAAATTGCCTCGCAGTTCTGGCGACCAAGCCAAAGCAGGTACGGCTATTTCTAAAGAAAATTTGCGGGCAGGAGATTTAGTGTTTTTCGCCACAGATGACAGCCGTCCCAAAGTAATTACCCATGTAGGCATAGTTACACAAGGGGCAGACGCAGGCGAAGCCATGATGATACACGCCTCTACGTCCAGAGGAGTGGTGGAAGAAAGATTGTTTTCAGACTATTATACCAAAAGGTATTTGGGGGCAGTGAGAGTAGTATAAATACAAACAAACCTATAAGGTTTTTAGAAACCTTATAGGTTTATTTATTTTAACCTTGTTTTATCAACTGTATTTCACAATTAATTTTCACGTCTTCGCCTACCAACACGCCACCAGCTTCTAAGGCTGCATTCCAACCCAAGCCCCAATCTGTACGGTTGATTTTTCCACTGATAGTAAAACCAGCTTTTAGATTACCCCAAGGGTCTCTGCCTAAACCGCCATATTCTACTGTCAATTTTACAGGTTTGCTCACGCCTTTAATTGTCAAGTTGCCTTGCAATTCATAATCACCGCCTACTTTGCTGAAAGAAGTAGATTGAAAAGTAATTTGTGGGAATTTTTCTGCATCAAAGAAATCTGCACTGCGTAAATGTCCATCACGTTGTTCGTTGTTGGTGCTGATAGAAGCCACGTCTGCCGTAAATGAAATATTGGCGTTAGTGAAATCTTCACCTGTAGCATTTACTTGTACGTCATATTTTGTGAAACCACCTGTTACGTTGGTTATCATCAAGTGTTTAATTTTGAATTGCACTTCGCTGTGAGCTATGTCTAATGCCCATGTTGTTGTATTGCTCATAAAAATATGGTTTAAAGTGGCTGTTTTTTTTGCTAAAAATTGTCATTAATTACTACGCTAAAAAGTAGTTGTTTTCAATGATTACACCACAAAATTAGCGGAGTACCTATAAAAAAATAATAATGTAGATTAAGAAATGAAAGCATTGTAGAAAAAAGAGAAAAAAATATTATCCTCTACAGACTTTCCGTATTATTGCATAAAAGCCTTTAAGATTTTTGTATGAATGAATTATTAAAAGATTTACGCCGAAAAATAGACGGAATTGACAACCAACTATTGGACTTGCTCAATCAACGTATCGAGGTCATTAAGCAAGTGGGCGAATTGAAAAGGTCGCAAAATGCTATTATTTATAGACCTGAAAGAGAAAAAGAAATTTTGCACCGCCTCAACAGCATCAACAAAGGCGGAATGACTGCGGAAGCCATAGAAAGTGTATTTGTAGAGATTTTTGCCATGAGCCGAAACTATGAACTGCCCGAAAGAGTGGGTTATTTGGGTCCCGAAGGCACATTTAGCCACCAAGCTGCCGAAAGTCGTTTTGGGGCGATGAGCAACTACATTGCTTTGGGGTCTATTCAGTCGGTTTTTGAAAGTGTGGACACAGGACGCATACGTTTTGGCGTTGTGCCGATTGAAAATAACCAAGAGGGAACTGTGGTAGAAACAGTAGATTTGTTGGCAGCTACAGACGTGAAAATCGTAGCCGAAATTCCTATGAATATTCATTTTACTTTTGCTTCTACCGAAGACAGAATGGAAAATATCAAAACTATTTTCTCCAAAGACATTGCATTTAAACAATGTAGTAAGTTTTTGAAAGATTATTTTGAAGACAAAGGAGTAGAATTAGTGCCAGTAGAGTCGACTTCAAAAGCTGCACAATTAGCCATGAAAAAGAAAAATTCGGCAGCTTTGTGTTCACATATCGCAGCCAAAATACATGAATTGCCTTTGTTGTTCAACAACGTAGAAGACAGTGCTTTTAACCGTACTCGGTTCTTGATTTTGAGCAAAAGTTTTAATAATCAGCCAAGTGGCAATGACAAAACAAGCATTATTGCCAAAGTAACCGACCAAGCTGGTAGTTTGGCTGCCTTGCTCAATGATTTTACGAATGTCAAGGTCAATTTAACAAAATTAGAAAGTCGTCCTTTACGCAAAGACGACCAGTTCAAATATTGGTTTTTGATTGAGTTTGATGGACACGCAGACGAGCCTCGTGTAAAATCTGTATTGGAGAAAAATAAAGAAATTGTAAAATTGATGGGGAGTTATGTGAAGTTGTGCTAATAAGTTATTTTGTATTTGTCCGACACCTCTAAGATGTCGGACAAATGCACATTTAATCAAAAAACATCCAAGTAACCCCTAATTCCACCCCTCTGGACTGTGCAAAATAAAGAGGCGTATTATAGTAACCTTCGCCTACAAAACCTTGCAAGGCATTATTCAATTTGAGGAATAACAAAGCCCTACGCACCCTGAAATTCACAAAAATATCTACATTCGGATAGCCTTCTACTAAAATTTTGTTTTGTAAAAAATACTCTTGCAAGGCTGGCATATACGTATTAGCATAATAACGAGATTTGTAATGTAAATCTGCTCCGATTTGTGCAAACAAAGCCTTTTCAAAGAAATGACTTTCATAATACAGTTGTGTATTCAGCAACCATTCGGGCAGGGGCATTGCCTCAAAACCTAAGTTGCGGGCATAGATGATATTTCCCACCAAAAACCATTTCCGCCAATTTACTTGATAATTCAAGCCTACTTGCAACATATTCACAATTTTACTGGATTGGCGGGCTTGTGCCAATGTATCGTAATAAACATAATCTATCAAATTGGTAATAGAGGCGTGTGGATTAAGTGTAACCAAAGGCAATTTGAACAACATACTGCCAAAAATACGGTCTGCTTCGGTGTTTCGAAAACCTGTATTGTCCCAACGGAAAAAACCTCCATAAATGCGTTGCTGCATCAACGTAGGGCGGTAAGATAGCCTTTCATAGCCGATTTGCCACAAACCACGCACAAATTCTGCCCTGAAACGGTAGTCGCCTGTGAGTAAATAGTCTGCGTTTACTGCCAATTTCATGCTGTCATTGAACTGATACCGCAGACTTCCACCCACAAAAAACTCCTGCCCACGCCGAACCGCCGCCGTAGTGTCTTGGAACTGTTTGGTAGTGCGTTGGCGAGGATACTGTGTGGTCAAATCAAAAATACGCAGTTGGGCATAACCTAAATAGTTAAATTTGTCAATTTGCCCTTTCATACCTGCTTTATTGTCTATCAAATTGTAAGTAGTGCGGTAATTGATACTGCCTTGCAAACTATCGGCATTGAAATAGGCAAATTTATTGACTTCGGGCTGAAAAGGGGCATAAAAAATAGCATTAGACTGAATTGAATTAGAAGGGTTGATTAAATTCTCTTTGAAACCTGCATAGTTAAACTGCCCATCTGTGTATTCATTGAACTGCCAAGTATAATTGAGCAAATGGAAAAGTTGCGTCTTTACCGTATCTAATAAACCGTATTGGTGATACACCCGAATATGCCGTTTGGCTTGTGATGCCATCGCATTACCTGTAGTGGCACTTGAGCCTGCACTTGCCAACTGAAAACGCAAACCGCCATCTACTACACCCAACAAACTGTCAGCTTTCTTGTAATCATCTAAAACATAACCACCTGTTTCTAAGGCAAAATGATTGTAATAAGTAAAAGAAGCTAAGAGTTTGTACCGTTGGTTACGGCTGAAGTAATTGGTGTGAATACCGTAGTTGTGTAGCAAAGTCTGTTCGTCATTACGGCGAGATGACCTACCAAAAACCCTATTTGAGCTAATACGGTTGTAAAAAATGCCAATATTCCACAAAGGATTGACGTTGCGGGCAAAATGCACTCTGATATTTGACCTAAAATTTCCGCCTTGTGCAATATACACTTCTGTAAACGGCGACATGGTATTGAAAAAACGCAATTTAGCAGGATTTACGGGGTACAAGTCGTAATATTCATAACCTAACCTTGTGCCTACTTGCGTAGGGGCTTCGTAATAAATACTCCGCAGGGCAGTTCCCATATTGCCCAAATCTTGGTGTACGTTGCCGTACCGTTGCAAAAAACTATAACGATGCAAATTGTTGATAGCAGTGTCTATAGTTCTTAGTTTGTGGTAGTTTGATAAAATATCTTCTTCGTAAAAGAAACGAGTGGTTTTATAACCATAAATGATTGAATCTTTTTTGGTTTTGCTAGTGTCTTGTTTAGCTGTGGAATTGGGCTGTGCCAAAGCCAAATGACTACCAAGTAGAAAGAACAAAACCCACACAATATAATTGATAGGTGTCATTGCGAAGCCACGACACCCAACGTGCATAGAGGCAAAAGGATAAAACAACTTTGGATTTTTCACAACAGTAGTTCGACTATTTAGTAAACGGCTGCAATTTAGCCAAATTTACGACTTTGTAGCAACAGCTACTTTCTCAAATAATGTTAAGTTGGTATAAAACAAGCTAAAATGTGTAGTGAAGACAGTGTGAGTATTTTTTGTAGAGATGGTGTATTTTTTACATTTTTGACTATTTTCTTACATTTCGCAACTATTTTAAAAGGGCTTTTTAAAATTCTAAGCCGTACTCTGATGCGTATTTTTTGTCAAAATAGTATAATTTTTCTTATTTTTTAATAGGACTATACTAATTTTACTTGTAAAAGTTGCTAAAAAATTTTGATACTTGTATTCTTTTTAGCACTTTGCAAACGTTTTGTTCTAAACAGCAAAGAGCAAACAAGGAATAAATAATTAGGATTATGAATAAAACTTACTTAAATCTGTTCAGTTTACTGTTGTGTGGCGTTGTTTTTTCTATGACTTCTTGTTCTACAGTAAACCCTATGATGAGTTATACAAGTGCAAGTATAGAGGTGGCAAAAACCAAAGTGATTACACCAAAAACTCAATCAACGTACCAAAAACAGATAGAAACATTAGCACCATTACCCGTTTTAAGAGTACAATCATTAAAGGCTCTTACGCCTAATTTAACAAATACAACTACATTTAATTTGCCTTTGTTGCCTTCTCCGCATACTCTTGAAATAGGCGAATTATACATACCAGCTCCAGCAGACCCTCTGCAAGCCCTCAAAGACAGCATGGTAGAATATGCCAAACAATATATAGGTGTAAGATACAGGCATGGTGGCAAATCTCCAAAAGGTTTTGACTGTTCAGGTTTTACGTCTTATGTTATGGATAAATTTGGTGTAAAAGTTTCTCCTTCGTCAAGACACCAAGCCGAAGAAGGCGAATTAGTAAGCACAGAGGAAGTACAAAAAGGAGATTTAATTTTCTTTGGTAATAAAGATAAAAAAGGACGTTATCGTATCAATCATGCAGCCTTAGTAATTTCTGAAAAAGGTGAGCCTTTGGCGTTTATTCATGCAGCTCGCAGAGGCATTACTATAGACGAGGAAGGTAACACAAATTGGCGTAGCTACTACAAAAAGAGATTTGTAAAAGCACGCAGAGTTTTGACCACAACTACAGACGAGGTGGTTTTAGAAGCTCCTGCAGCTCCAAGAACTACTAATGACGGTTGTCCAGACTAAAAAATTTGATGAATAAAAATAAAATCCTAAGCCCTACCAAAGTCTTAGGATTTTTGTTTTTTACTTCTAAATAAACCAAACGGACTCAAGTCCGTTCTACAGCATACATTACACAACTTACATTAATTTTATTCTATCTTTGTGTCAAAAAGTCCTTGAAGCCAAAGCATCAAAGAACTTTTTGCGTCTAACAAGTAGTAGGCTAATTACTACGCCACATATTTTATGAAAAAAATAGCCCTTATTGGTTTCCCCTTTCAAGCCTTAAAAGCCAACCCGTTGGATACGTTGGTGGGTATTAGAGTACGTACATGGGCTTTGTTTGAGCAACTTCCCCGTTATAGATTTGAGGTAACTTTGTGGGTGGAACAAGGAATTAGCATAGATGAAAGCCTCCAAAAATACCAACCGTTTTTCATTAGAGATGAACACGAGTTGATTAGGCGAGCTAACGAAGGTGAGTTTGATGCAGTGCTACTTTGTGCTACGAATATAGCCCAATTAGCTCATCACGTAGCTTGGATTACAAAGCTACAATGCCCTATCATGGGAGTTTTTTGTTATGACATGAACAATGACGATATTCCTGCGAATATCTTAGAAAATTTGATAGGAGTTACGTTTACTACGCCACTCCAAAAGGCATTTTGGGATGATAGAGGCACAGACATTCCGTCTTTGCTAATTACCACAGGACAATCTACACAACCTTTTACGGTACAAGACCTGAACCAAGATGCTATTTTTATAGGTGAGTTACGTTCTTTGAGGGTGCTGAAACTGCTTTGTGAAATAGCACAAGCCACGCCTCACCGCAATTATTATGTGGTAACTCCCAAAATTATTGAGCAATTAGAAAATAATAAAGTGTATATAGATTTTGGGACTTACCCCAAAGAAAAACAACCTGATGTTTTTACAGAATTTTTACAACAACAAGGTTGGATAGCACCTGCTAATTTGATTTACCAATACATTCCGCATGGAGAAGAAGAAAGTATTTTGAAGGCTGTCAAAATAGGTTTAGACTTTTCTTGGGGCGAAAACTACCGTATAGAAAACTCCAAAGTAAGTCGTTATTTGACTTATGGTTTGGCTGTAGTAGCAGAGTTGCCTTCGCCATCTTTTAGGTATTTGCCGTTTTTTGGTATGGGTGAAGTCTTGCCTTATGAGGCTACTGCCAAAGAATGGGTAGCAGCCATAGAAAAAGCAGCAGCCACTCCGCTTGTTCTCCGCCAACAAGTACATCAGGAGTCTTTGCCGTTTTTTGCATGGGACAAAGTTACGTTTGAGGTAGCTTCGTATTTGTGGGCATATAATGAAAAGAAAAAATATACGTTTTTGCGTAGGAAACTGCGTACTTTGGTGAGCAAGATTAAAAAATTGGTAAAATTTTAATCAGATTTAATACCTTTTCACTATGCACCTCACAATTACGGCTTATTCTACAGCTTTGTTTGCCACATGGTATTTTATAGAAGAACTGAATCTTTTGTTTGATGCAGGAGATGGACTTACCGCCACGCTTTTACAAAAAGCCCGAAAAATCAATCAGGTCTTTATTTCTCATGCAGACAGAGACCATTTGACAGGACTGTTGCAATTTAACCAGCTGAATGCCAGAGAAAATTTGCCGATTATCTATTACCCCAAAGACTGCGGTTCTTTTCCTCGTTTAGAAGAATTTTCTAAAAAGTTTGACCCACACATACAAGGGACTATTTGGCAGGGCATTGAGGCGGGTGAAAAACTACCTCTCAAAGAGGCTCTATATGTGCAGTCTTTCCGTAATAACCATGTGCAAATTCATCAAAATACTATCAAAAGTTTGAGTTATTTGGTTTACGAGGAGAAAACTAAACTTAAAACAGCGTATTTGAGTTTGCCTCCCAAAGAACTCAAGGCTTTGATAGATGAAAAAGGAAAGGCAGCATTGACAACAATTAGCTACAAAAAACTGATTGGCTACTCTGGCGACACACCTGTAGATGAAACTTTTGGGCAGTGGGATAACACCGAAATACTAATACATGAAGCTACCTTTTTGAGCAAAAAAGACCAAATAACCCATAACAATCGTGGAAATAAGCATAGTAGTTTGGAAGAGGTGTTACAACAAGTAGCTTTGTTGAAAATAGGCAAATTGATAGTAGGGCATTTTTCTTCAAGATATAACCAAGAAGAAATTGATACTGCCATTATTCGTTATAGCAAAGAGTTCAATATACAAATTCCCATTTATAGAGTATTGCCGAGCCAAGTTCATCGCAATATTTTGGCTGAACAGCCGATAAATAGTTAAGCAACTTAGTTATTTTTCCCACTTAATAGTCGACAAATAATAGGGCAGTGCCTCTAACCAAAACCCCCAATCATGTTCGCCATTGTGTTTGACATCTAACCAATGAGCTATTTTTTTATGTTGCAAAATATTGGCTAAAGCAAAATTTGATGACTTACAAAAATCATTTTCACCTACACCCAACACAATACCCATTTGTTGGATATGTTGCATAAACCAACCGTCCCCTAGATTAGACATAAAATCTATGGGGTTATTATAGTAGGCATTTTGGTCATAATAACCATCTAAAAACATACGGTTATCAAACAAACCACTCATACTGAAGGCATAAGACACCTCGTCGGGGTGGCGAAACGCAAAGTTAATAGCATGAAAACCTCCCATACTGCACCCCGCTACCATTACTTTTTTGTGGTGGGTTTCAAATTTGGCTCTATACACTACTTCATTCAGCACAAGGTCATCGAAAATGATGTGATTTTGCACTCTTTGGGCAGGGTGAACGGCGGTATTGTACCAACTTTCGGCATCATAACTTGACAGACAATAGACTTTTATCTTTTGGGTTTCTATATAAGTGGCTAAGGCTTTGATTAAACCAAAGTCCTTGTATTGGTAAAAAGTTCCTTTTGAGGTAGGAAAAAGCAGTAACGGAACACCCGCCGTACCGAAAGTAAGTAGTTCATACTCCTGACCAATACGCCCAGAGTACCATTTGTGATATTCTTCTACCATAACACGCTGATTTGAAAGTAGTTTGCCTTAGCAATAAAAGCTTGTATTGCAATATAAAAGATAAGTTTGAGTTCTACCAACTTTTGTAAAGAGAAATAGGTCAAGGACATTAAAGTTTTTGATATACTCTCAATGCTGTTATTGTATTGTAGTTTATTAAAAAATTACTTCTCTATTGAACTAAAGAAAACCTAAAGTTATTATACATATAAAAATAACTATTTGTATATATGAAAAATTTAGCTTTCTTAGAAAATTGGAGTTTCCTGCGTGCTGCTCGGTTGCTCATGGGTTTATTGGTGGTGGGTCAGGGCTATAATATGCACGACTCCTTTATCATGGTCATGGGGGCTTTGTTGGGTAGTATGGCTTTGTTCAATATAGGTTGCTGTGCCACAGGTGCTTGTGGAGTAAATACGCCCATACAAAAAGACATTGACAAGACACCCAAAAACATTGAATATGAAGAAATCAAGTCATCATAAGAGTTTGTAACATAGACTTCATCATCTTTTATACATAAATTAATAGCTATATGAATATTAAAAGTAATCAATTTTATGTCTTATTGTCTATTTTCCTGCTCACGTTAGTAGCAAGCATTGTAGCCAATAATTTTCAATCAAAAAGTCATTCACAATCACTTATTCCAACACAAAGCAATATGAAAACAATCATTGTAGATGTAAGAACCCCAAGAGAGTGGGAATTTGATGGACACGCCAACTGTAGCGTAAACTACCCTTTAGACAATTTAGCTAGCAAAATAGAAGAACTGAAAGGGTATGACAAAGTAATTTTGGTTTGTAGAAGTGGCGGCAGAGCCAGCTATGCCCAACAAATACTGCAACAAGCAGGTATTCAACAAGTAGAAAACTTAGGTGCTTGGCAGAATGTGCAGTGTAAATAATCACAAAAGCCTCTTAATATATATAATTGACTCTAATGTTATCTGTAAAACAGTACATTCGCCTTCGGGCAAATGTACTGTTGATAAACTTTTTGGGTGAGGTAAAAATATTCACAAAACCGAATACAACTATGCAGCCAAATAAAGCAACATATATCTTATTAGTAAAACTGGTACAACAAAGTTTGGTAATTATAGCTACTATTTTTTTTACAACTATTTCATTAATAGCTATACTTATATATGATTACTATTTAGGCAATGAAAAAGAAGTTTTTTTGGTTAAAAATACATATATAAATAGTAATTTAACTATTGATAATCAACCGCAAGAAGCTTTTTGGCAAGCAGCCAACCTCAACGAAATTACAGACGAGGCACTCCGCCAAAAGGTCTTATACGGTAAAGATTTAGTAGTAAATACAGACAAATATTTTGGTGTAAACGGCATTATCAACCAATCTACCAACGGTATGAACTGCCAAAACTGTCATTTGGACGCAGGTACAAAGGTTTACGGCAATAATTATGGAGCAGTGGCAGTGTCCTATCCTAAGTTTCGGGCAAGGAGCAACAGCGTAGAGAGTATTCCTAAACGTCTGAATGACTGTTTTGAACGAAGCATGAATGGCAAAGCCTTAGACACCAACAGCCGAGAGATACGTGCATTGGAGGCATATCTGCAATATATTGGTAAAAATACACCCAAAGATTTAAATATTAAAGGCTTGGTAATGAAAGAGTTATCTTTCTTAGATAGACCTGCAAATACAGCCAAAGGCAAACAAGTGTATGTAACTAAGTGCCAAAGTTGCCACCAAGCCAATGGCGAAGGGGTTTGGCGAGATGACAAAAAAGGGTTTTTGTATCCGCCTTTGTGGGGTAAACACAGCTACAATGATGCGGCGGGTATGTTCCGCATTATCAACTTAGCCAAGTTTGTCAAGTACAATATGCCTTTGGGGGCAAGCCACGACAGCCCATTACTGACAGACGAGGAGGCGTGGGACGTAGCAGCTTTCATTAATTCGCAGCCACGCCCACACAAAGCTACACCTAACGACTGGAAAGATATTCGGCAAAAGCCCATAGACTATCCTTTTCCGCCTTTTGCAGACACTTTCCCTGCCGAACAGCACAAATACGGCTCTTTTAAACAAATGTTAGTACAAAAATGATTACCAATCAACCAAGCTGATGAGAAAGATTATTTATACATTTATACTTAGTTATATAGCTATTAGTTATAATGTTTTATATGCCCAAAAAAACACTCTGCCAGACTCCAGTAGTTTGCAAGGTATTTTTCAGTATGGCAAGTGGGATATTCACCACCGTAGTATGTTGATGGCTACACTTAACCAAGCTACACTCAAAGACGACTACGCACTGGGTATGGGCGTAGGCTTAGGTTTTCTTACTAAGTCGTTTCATGGTTTTCAGTTGGGTGTAAGTGGTTTTAGTATTTTCAAGGTTTTTTCTTCGGACATAGCAGCTTTAGACAGTCAGGCATTGCAGAGTAATCGGTATGAGGTAGGTTTGTTTGATGTCGAAAACCCTTCTCATGCCATAGATTTACGGGAATTAGAGAAGTTGTACTTACGTTATAACTTTCGCAAAAGTTTTTTAGAAGTAGGAAGAATCGACCTGAATACACCATTTATTAATCCACAAGATGGTAGAATGAGAGGTACAGCTCAAGAAGGGTTTTGGCTGCAATTCAATGAACTCAAAAAATTGTCTGTAGAGGCAGGTTGGTTTATCCAAATTTTACCACGTTCTACGGTGCGTTGGGTAACTATGGGCGAATCTTTAGGTATGTATCCTGTTGGTGTGGCTACTTCGGGCAAAAAATCGGGGTATGCAGGGCAGATACAGTCCGCAGGCTTTGGAATTTTGCACTTAAAATATACACTTCGTCCTTCTTTACAAGTTCATTTTTGGAATGGCTACTTTGAAAATGTGATGAATACGGCTTTTTTAGAGGTACAACACGAGAAAAAAGTAGCAGAGAAAGGCATTTTTTATCAAAAGGCAATGCTTTTACGCCAAGATGCGGTAAATAATGGTGGCAATAGTAACAGTGCGTATGCGTACATCGACAAAAATGCACATAGTTATTTGTTCAGTACACAGGTGGGTTGGCGAAATATCCACTGGGATTGGAACATCAATTATACCCGAATTACGGCAGATGGTCGGTATCTGATGCCCAGAGAGTGGGGTAAAGACCATTTCTATACCTTTTTGCCAAGAGAACGGAACGAAGGCGTAGGAGATGTTCATGCCTTGATGACGAAAATAAGCCGAAACCACAAAAATTGGCGTACAAGTTTGGGATATGGCTACTACCAACTGCCCGATGCCCGCAACTTTGCCTTGAACAAATATGCTATGCCGTCTTACCACCAAATTAACTATGATTTTGCGTACCAATTCCAGAATTTTTGGAAAGGGTTGGTACTTCGGGGCTTGGTTGTTTACAAAATAGCTGCTGATAATACGTATGAAAATCCCCGTTTTATTTACAACAAAGTAGATATGTGGAATTTGAATTTGGTAATGGATTTTAAATTGTAGGTTCAGGATACCGCACAACAGATGTTATTTAAGTATGAATTACACTATCTTAGAGGTTATTACAAAATATTAGAGTCGATGAATAATTCCATAAAACCCTTTCCGAATAAATAGGGTTGGGTGAGGTCATAAAAAAAATTATTCATCAATTCTAAAACTTTGTGTATAAAGAAGTAATTTAAACGTAAAAGGTATATTTTGCGATAAGTAATGTTTTTGTACTAAGCACCTAATTAGCTCTTATTCATGCTACTCAATATCACGACCACACACCAACCTGCCACAGATTTAGGCTATTTGTTGCACAAACACCCAGACAAACTCCAAAGTGTAGATTTGTCTGTGGGCAAAGCACACATTTTTTACCCTGAATGTACGCCTGAAAAAACAACAGTTAGCCTTTTGTTAGAAATAAACAGCGTAGAAATGGTCAGAGGCAATAACAACAACGATTTTGTATTGGCAGAATATGTAAACGACAGACCTTATGTAGCTTCTTCGCTGCTAAGTGTGGCTTTGGCTAAGGCTTTTTCGTCTGCCCTCAATGGCAAGTGCAAAGACAAACCCGAATTAGTTACCGAAAAACTGCCTTTTGAGGTTACCATTGCGGTATTGCCTGCCCCACAAGGTGGCGAAAAGTTGATTAGAAAATTGTTTGAGCCGTTGGGTTATGAGGTCAATCTCACTCGTCATGCCTTAGACACGCAATTTCCGCAGTGGGGAGAGAGCAAATATTATACGCTGCACCTCAAACACCTGATTACGACCAAAGAATTGCTTTCGCATTTGTACGTTTTGATACCTGCTTTGGACAAAGACAAGCATTATTTTGTCAATGAAAGTGAAATAGAAAAACTATTGCAAAAAGGCGAAGCTTGGCTCAAAGAACACCCCGAAAAAGAGCAAATTATTAGGCGTTATTTGAAAGAATTGCCTTCTCTCACTCGGCAGGCTTTGCGAAGATTGAACGAAAATGAAGAAGAAAAAGAGAACAGTAATAATGCAGAAGACACGCCAACCCTTGTGCAAGAACGAAAAGAAAGTTTGCACGAAAAAAGACTGAAATTAGTAGCCGAAGTTATCAAGGCTTCGGGAGCTACCAAAGTCTTGGATTTGGGTTGTGGCGAAGGCAAATTGATAAAATTATTATTGGCAAACCGCCAAATTACGGAAATTGTGGGCATGGACGTATCATATAATGAGTTGTTGAAAGTCAAAGACAAATTGCATTGGGAAAGAATGTCGCCACAACAGCAAGCAAGGCTAAAACTACTGCATGGTTCATTGACCTACAAAGATGACAGGCTGGAGGGTTTTGAGGCGGCGGCAGTGGTGGAAGTGATAGAACACTTGGAGTTAAACCGCCTACAAGCCTTTGAAAAAGCATTGTTTGGCTACGCAAAGCCTAAAATGGTGGTTTTGACTACGCCCAACCAAGAGTTTAATGTCTATTGGGAACAGTTGGAGGCAGGAACTATGCGACATGACGACCACCGTTTTGAGTGGACAAGGCAGGAGTTTGCAACATGGACGCAACACATTGCCACAACTTACGGCTACCAAGCCGAAATTCTACCTGTTGGAGAGGAGGTAGAAAACATTGGTTCTCCTTCACAAATGGCTATTTTTACCTATGAAAATTAATATCCCCGAATTATCCTTAGTCATACTCATTGGTGTTTCTGGTTCTGGCAAGAGTAGTTTTGCCAAAAAGCATTTCAAGAAAACCGAAGTCATCTCCTCTGACGAGTGCAGAGGTTGGGTATCTGATGACGAAAACAACCAAGCAGCCAGCAAAGATGCCTTTGAGTTGTTGTATTACATGGCGGGTAAAAGACTGAAAAACGGCTTGCTGACGGTCATAGATGCAACCAACGTGCAACCCGAAGCACGAAAAGGGCTGATTGAATTGGCAAAATCTTATCATTGTTTGCCTGTGGCTATCGTCCTGAATATGCCCGAAAAACTCTGCGAAAACCGCAATAAGGTGCGTACAGACCGAAATTTTGGGCATCATGTCATTCACCAACAAAGTGTAAACCTCAAAAAATCTTTGCGAAACTTAAAAGACGAAGGTTTTAAACAAGTCTATGTACTCAATTCGCCAGAAGAAGTAGAAGCAGTAACAGAAATTACACGAGAAAAATTATACAACAATAAAAAAGACGAAACCGCAGCCTTAGACATTATCGGAGATGTGCATGGTTGTTTTGAGGAATTGCAGGAGTTGTTGCTCAAATTGGGCTATCAAATTGAAACAACAGCCTACAACCCAACAGATTTTGGTTTTCAGGTTACGCCTCCACCTAACCGCAAGGCTGTTTTTGTAGGAGATTTGACAGACAGGGGTGCAGATTCGCCCAGTGTTTTGCGTTTGGTTATGAGCATGGTCAATGCAGGCGTTGCGTATTGTGTAGTGGGTAATCATGACGCAAAACTGCAAAGATATTTGAGTGGTAAAAACGTACAACTCAAACATGGTTTGGAGCAAACCGCCGAACAGTTAGCCAATGAAAGTCCAGCTTTCAAACAAACTGTAGAAAAGTTTTTATACAGTTTGGTGAGTCATTATGTTTTTGATAATGGAAAATTGGTGGTGGCTCATGCGGGCATCAAGGAAGAAATGCAAGGACGAGGTTCTGGTGTGGTGCGGGCTTTTTGTATGTATGGCGAAACGACAGGCGAAATAGACGAGTTTGGGCTACCTATACGGTTAAATTGGGCAAAGGAATATCGTGGAAAGGCAAAAGTTGTCTATGGACATACGCCTGTGCCTACTGCCGAGTGGCTCAACAACACGATAGACATAGATACAGGTTGTGTTTTTGGTGGAAAACTAACGGCTTTGCGGTATCCCGAAGAAGAATTAGTAGCTGTAAAAGCCAAAAAAGTGTATTACGAACCCCGCAGACCTATCAATTTTGAGGAAAATCAACAAAATTTATCTGCCCAACAACAGGCAGATGATTTGTTAGACTTGGCAGACGTGATAGGCAAACGGATAGTACAAACACGACTGCGAAATAACATCACGTTGCGAGAAGAAAATTCTATTGCAGCCTTAGAAATCATGAGCCGTTTTGCCATTAATCCAAAATGGTTAATTTATTTGCCTCCTACAATGTCGCCTTGCGAAACAAGTACAGCAAACAATTATTTGGAGTACCCCACAGAAGCATTGGCTTATTACCAAAAAAGAGGCGTACAAAAAGTAATTTGTGAGGAAAAACACATGGGTTCAAGGGCTGTTTTGGTGGTTTGCAAAGACGAAATGGCTGCTTTCAAAAGATTTGGCGTAGAAAACGAAGGAATTGGCGTGTGTTATACCCGCACAGGTCGCAATTTCTTTACACAACCGCAAATAGAACAAGAATTTTTGCAAAAAGTACATCAGGGACTTACACAAGCTAATTTTTGGGAAAAATTTGATACCGATTGGGTGTGTTTAGATGCCGAACTCCTGCCTTGGTCTGCCAAAGCTCAAGCCCTTATCAAAGAACAGTATGCGGCGGTTGGGGCTGCTGCTTCGGCTGCTTTGCCCGAAGTAGAAAAAGCCTTGCAGTTGGCATACCAAAGAGGCGTACCAGAGGTATTGCCTACTCTCGAAAAGTTTTCGGCAAAGAAAAACGCCATTGCCAACTACATCAAAGCCTACCGCAATTATTGTTGGGAGGTCAATAGCATAGCAGATTACAAATTAGCACCGTTTCATTTGTTGGCAACGGAAGGGCAAGTACACATAGACAAAAACCACGAATGGCACTTAAAAACATTGGCTACTTTAACCGAAACAGACCCTCGTTTTTTTGTGGCTACTCCCTACAAAATTGTGGATTTTGAAAACCCTGCAAGCTATGATGAGGCGGTAAATTGGTGGATTTCTCTCACCCAACAAGGGGGTGAAGGTATGGTAGTAAAACCCTTAGACTTCATCGTTACGGGCAAAGAAGGACTACTGCAACCTGCCGTAAAGTGCAGAGGTAGTGAATATTTACGCATTATTTACGGTGCAGAATACGACAGCCCCGACAACATCAACCGACTACGCAAAAGAGGACTTTCTCGCAAACAATCCTTAGCTCTTAGAGAATTTGCTCTAAGCATAGAAGCCTTAGAAAGATTTGTAAACCACCAACCCCTGCGAAAGGTACATGAAAGTGTCTTTGGGGTGTTGGCGTTGGAGAGTGAGGAAGTTGACCCAAGATTGTAGCCTTACAACACTTAAAACAAAATGTAATTACATAAATTTCATCATCAATAAAATATTTATACTTTTCTGTATAAATATTTTATTGATTTTCGCAAAGCCTGTTCATTCTCAAAAAGATACACTTTTTGAGAATGAACAGGCTTTGTTGTCGAATTTAATTACAAAGACACGATGACTTTGTTTTACAATAAAAAAGAAAACTGTATTTTATGGGGCAAAAATTATTAGCACTATGACCACGATTACAGACTATTTTGGATAAAATTAATCAATAAAAATCATTCAGATAGTACACTCTTAATTTATACCTACTAAATAAGAGTAACTAATTAATTGATAGTATTTTATGTTTGAAATAATTGATAATCAAATATTTATATATTTTTCTATTATCAAATAATTTGTTCTAAATACTTATTCCATAGTGAATTGTATTTTATTATTTAGGATTTTTAGCCTAAAATAGCTTTATTTTTTTTGCCTTTACTTGCTGAATCTTGTAACTTACGGTTTTTAACAGATATAAGGAAAATCATGCAGACTATAAAGATATTTGTTTCTTATTCTTGGAAACCAGAAAGCAGAGCAGTAGTAGATAAAATACAGGCAGCTTTACGAGCAGAAGGTATTGAAATTCAAAGAGATATAAATGTGCTAACCTTTAAGGGCAAGATTCAAGAGTTTATGCAACTGATAGGCAAGGGGCAGATTGTGCTATTGATAATAGGTAAAGATTATCTGGAAGGCGAAAATTGTATGTATGAACTCATGCAAATAGCTGCACAAGGAGATATTTATGAAAGAATAGTACCTATTTATTTGCCTTCTGCCGATATACACAAGGTATTGTTGCGGGCTAAGTATGTAGATTTTTGGGTAAAAAAACATGAAGAAATATTGAGTTATGACAAAAATATCTTGGTCAATATTCCACAAGAGGACATCAATTTGTACCGAGATATTAGCCAAAAAATAGGAAATTTAATGACTTTCTTGGCTAATATCAATGCCTTGTCTTTGGAAATGCACGAAGAAAGTAATTGGAAAGATTTAATTAATACCGTAAAAAGTATGATGAAGAAATTAGAGGGCGAAACTATGACTAATCCAACTACTAATAATAATTCCGTTAATCAAAAGCCCAAAAGTGATAATGCTACGAGTTACGAAGAATTTGTAAAAAAACTTCTTGATTTAATAGCTGAGGCTAACTATGCAGAAGTAATTGATGAGCTAAATGTTATTTTTGATGTGAAGCCAAATAATACATACAGTACAGTGCGACAAAATATCATGCACCAACTAAATCAAGGTTACCTGCCTAATCCTGCACAAGTACAAGCCTTGCAAATGTTTGTGAAGGGTAGTGAGGTAAAAAAGAGATTGACATAGTTGAGGAAAATAATCATCTTATCACTACGTCTAATAATGAATCTATGATAACTATTCGTCTTGAAAAGGCAATATTCATGCAAAGAGCAAATATCTTGAATACGGTTTTGTTACAGAAAACGAAGCCGAAAATAGCTATGCCCTGCGTGTCCCTATTTTTGAGTAGTGGGTGAAGAAATTTGGGTTGATATAGTTTTTATGTTGGCAATGGTGCTTGCACCTTGACAATCGTAAAAAAAAACTACTGTAAAAAACTACGCTTGTCAAGGCTTATAGCCATTGCCAACGTAGTTTTTCGTAGTTTTTTAATGTTTTATCTACCTTCTCCCCATCAAAACCTTTTCCAAATCCCCATTTTCGGCATACAGCAAGTACAACAAATAAGGAGCAAAAAACAAAATGCCCAACACTGCAGCCACACAGCCAATGAGCAAAGAGGCAGGGCTAAATTGATTCCGCCACATTATCCACAAGCCCGACAGCAGGAGGTAAGAACTAAAATCAAGGTTAAATTGTCCGTTCCAAGTTAAACTCGTGAGGTTATTCACAAAAATTGTGAATAAGTCCCAGCCTTCGTTTCGCACAGACAAGGCGGTGTAAACCAAAATGCCTAAGGTTTGCAAAGCCAAAAGGCTTTTTAGTAATGTATAATTATTGATGCTTTTCATTTTTAAGTAGTTTAAGTGTGGACTCAAGTCCACACTACAGTTTTTTAGTTATCGGTTTGAATAGGTTTCCAAAGAGTACCCGAAGCTATGAGCAAAACCAAGACATTGAAAAATACATTGCTTACATTGCCCGAAGCATACGAGCCTGCACTGTCTAAACAAAACCACGCCACCAAACCCGCCAATACAGCTTTGCGGACTTCGTTGGGGGCTTTGTCGTACACCCACGCCTGCAAACACCAAATACAAACACCCCAACCCAACAAAAATCCGCCTGTGAGGGCAGATAAAAACCTTGTGGTAGGGGCATCGTAGTTCTGCACACCGTCTAATGGCAAGCTCAATAAGTCTAATGACCATCTGGCAGGTTCTGAAGTTGCCAACATAGTGCCTAAGAAGAAAATAGGGGCAAATGACCCCACGACAAAAGCCGTAAATTTGAGGTAGTTTTTCTGAAATTCCTTAGTCATCACTTTTACTCGTTTGTGTCAAATTCTACGGCAAAGCTATACAAGGACATTGGGGCATTTTAGACGCAACCGTACAATTACTCAAAACTTCGAGCTATTTTTTTGAGTTCCGCAAAGTAAGTCGCCAACCATTCGTAAGTCAGGTTACTTTCGTTGATTTGTAAGTAAAAATTGTGCAGAGCCAAGCTAAAAATCCCTTCTAATTGTTGAGGCGACAGTTTGAGTTGTAAATCTTGTATCCAAACTTGAGTAAAGGCATCGCCTACTATTTTGTTAGAGGCATTCAACGTAGCCAAATAATGGGGCTTGTTTTGGTGAATACGCAACTGCCTATTGAACAACAAATCTATTTTGTGTGTAACCAAAATCGTAATCAAATCGGGAGCTACAGTTTTGGCTTGCTGTTCTTTTTGGGCAATGATGTGGGACTGTGCCAAATGAAATTGCAACAAAGCCTCTACAAAAACTTCAAGGTCTGCAAAATGATGATAGAAAGATGACTTACTTACGCCTACTTTCTTTGCCAAACTTTCTATTTTCAGAGCTTCTTCGCCTTGTAAGGCAAAAATTTGATAGCCCGTTGTTATCCAAATGGCTTTACTTTGTTGCATGGTTTTGGGTGTTTTGCTTGTTTTTGAGAGGAATCACAAACTTTTGTCTGCCACAATTTACAAAAAGCCCCACAATTCTGTTTAAATTAGGGGCATAAAACATTATGCTTTACTACTGTGAAAAAAATCATTGCCACACTTTCTTTAACAGCCGTATTGGTAGGGGCTTGTAGCCGTAGCCAAGAGAATACGGTAGTGGAAACAACAGAAGAAATAACTGTAAAACAAGGAGCTGAAATAGAATACATTTTGTATGACATTGCGGTAGCTTCCGAAGACATCATAGACAGTAAAATAGACGGTATGATAGGCGGAAGAACAGAAAACTGTGGGGCAATCCAAAACAATACGGTAACAAGGGTGCTTACGGCAGATTTTGGACAAGGCTGTAGTTTCTCATCTAGTTTGGTGCGTAAAGGCAAAATGATTATCAACTATGAATTAGACAATACTAAACGAAGAATCACGTTTGACAATTACAATATCAATGGCTATAAAATAGAGGGCAGTGTAGGCGTAAGTGAAATTACGCGTATAGGCACAGACAGGAGTGCTACGTATTTGGCTAACAACCTGATAGTTACACGCCCCAATGGTTCGCAGTTTACAATTAGTATGTTCCAACGGAATACGACCATCAAAGAAAAAGACAGAGGTTTAGCAGATAACGAAATTATTAGCAATGGTTACTTTTCAAGTACGAACAGTGCCAATGAAAAATTCAGTATTTTTACAGATAACATTGTTGTACGAGGAAATTGTGTAGAAAGTGGCATACTTACGCCGTTTACAGGGGTGTACCGTCTCCAACTGCCTAGCAAAGACGAAACACAACTGCGTTTTGGGCGAGGTGCTTGCAGCAAAGAAGCTACATTGGTCATTGGCACTACCTCCAGAGTAATTACTTTGCCTTAATTTTTTAGGTTATTTTTTAGTTTTTTTAAGGATTTAATGTAAGTTGCATAGTGTCTTTTGTATGGGTTTTACTCGAAGACATCTTGTTTACACATTTAATTAGAGATTATTAAAGTCTGTAGCATAGACTTTAGTCTGTGCTTTTAATATATTGGTAATCAAATAATTAATTACCACACAGACTAAAGTCTATGTTACAAATCTTACTCACCACTATTCTCTTGGCTATGTTCAAAAAACTTTTTAGCAATATTTTTAATTGGGTAAACTTCTTCGGTACGGTTTCGGTGTTTGCTATCTTCTTTTTGCTGCAACAAGTCGTAGTAAACTTGGATTTTCAGAGTATCAACGTGGTGGCTGCGGTCATGGCAGACTACAAGGTAACAGACGTTGTGTTTTCGCAACGTATTCACAATACTGATGAGGAGGTAGTAGTAGATTCTAACATTGTCATTGTCAATATCGGGAACTTGAAAAGAGATGATTTGGCACAAGAAATTATGATATTGAATAAGTACAATCCCAAAGTCATAGCCTTAGATATTACCTTCAAAAAACCGAAGTTAGAAGAACAAGATTCTATATTGGAAGTTGCTTTTTCGCAAACTAAAAATTTGGTGTTGGGTACTGTCTTAGAAAAAGATACGACCATTGATAATACGATTTATTGGAAAAACCTTATCACATCTATTCCAAGACTTCATCAACACGCAGACGCACATGGTTTTGTCAATACAATTTCTACAGGCAACAGTCAATTCGAAACATGGCGAGAAACGGCAGTACAAGAAAACGTAGTGGATAAGGGCAAAGAATGTAGTTTTGCGGTAGAAATTAGCAGAATGGTTAATCCCAAAGCCACCGAAAAATTTTTGCAACGCAACAAAGAATACGAAATTATCAACTATACAGGTAATATTTCGAGGGTAGAAAATGGAAAAGTCATCAGAGGCAAGTATTTGAGTTTGAGTACAAAAGAGGTTTTAACAGAGTCTTTTAAGCCTGAAATAATTAGGAATAAAATAGTCTTGATGTGTTATTTAGGAGAACCCATTAATGGCACAACTTGGGACGATGACAAATACTATACGTCTATGAACAAAAGACCTGTAGGACGTACTCACCCCGATATGTACGGAGGTGTGGGACACGCCAACATTATTTCTATGATTTTGGCAGACGAACCTATAGACGAAATGCCTGAATGGTTTGATTATATCGTAGCTGTTTTGTTGTGTTATGTGAATGTCGTGATATTTTCGGCAATTAATTTTAGTGCAAGGCTTGACATTTGGTATGGACTTTTGACAAAAGTAATACAAGTGATAGAGGCATTATTTATTACTTATCTCATAGTCTTTTTCTTTGCCAACTACCGTCTTAAATTAGATTTTTCATTGACAATTACCACTATTCTTTTGGCAGGAGATGTTTTAGAAATTTACTATCATTTGTTCCTTACTTTGTTTGAGAAAGCCAAATTGAGGGTAAAAACATACATGGCAAAGCTGAAACAAGCCTCGTAATTGAAATTTTATTGCTCTATTAGTTATTTTATACAAATTGCCCTTTATTTTCTGGTGCATAAAAATGTGATTCAACTATGTTTGTAAAATTCCTCAAAGGTATTTTTAATTGGCTCAACTTTTTTGGTACAGTTACCATTTTTGTTGTGATGTTCTTGCTACAGCAGTTATTCTTGAGTTTAGAGTTGTATAACTTCAAGTTTATAGCTTCGGTAATTGCAGACTACAATGTTACGGACATTGTGTTTTCGAGGTCAAGCAAACTGCGTAATGAGCCTGAATTAGATACCAATATCGTAATTGTCAATATTGGAGCATTAGACAGGGCAGACTTGGCACAACAAATTGCTATTTTGAATAAGCACCAACCCAAAGTAATTGCCATAGATGCCTTGTTTGATAAACCCACCATACCCGAACAAGATTCTTTGTTAGAAATAGCCTTTGCTCAAACGCCTAATTTGGTCTTAGCTACAAACATTATAGATTCTTTGACTGTAAGCAATAATCAACCAAAGTATTTGGCAAAATCTTTACGGCGTTTTTATCAACACGCAGATAGGCATGGTTTTTTGAATACTACAGCCAAAAACAACACTGAATTTGACACTTGGCGAGAAACCAGAGTGAAGGAAAATATTGTGGGGCAAGCTCCCGAATACAGTTTTGCCGTAGAGATTTGCAGGTTGGCAAATCCAGAGCTTACCGAAAAGTTTTTGCAAAGAGGCAATGAATACGAAATCATCAATTATAGGGGAAATATTGTGAATTTTGATGCGGAAGGTAATTTGATTGAAGGAAAATTTACGGTTTTGGATATAGAGGAAGTCTTAGAGGAAAACTTTGAACCAGATGTTATTCGCAATAAAGTGGTTATCTTGGGCTACTTAGGCGAAACTCTTAACAGTACGACATGGAAAGACGAGAAGTATTATACGCCTATGAATGAACAACAAGTAGGACGTACCCAGCCCGATATGTATAGGGTCGTAGGTCATGCGAATATCGTGTCTATGATTTTGAACAAAGAAACCATAGACGAAGTGCCTAATTGGTTCGACCCTTTGGTGGCTTTTTTGTTGTGTTATATCAATGTTGCCTTGTTTTCTTATATTAACTACACCAAAGGTTTTGATATTTGGTATGGTGTAATTACCAAAATTATTCAAATTGTAGAAGCCTTATTGCTTACTTTTTTCATTGTCTTGTTTTTTGCAGGCTATCATATCAAATTAGATTTTACCATTACCGTTACGGCTGTACTCTTGGCAGGGGATATTTTAGAGATTTATTACAACCTATTCCTCAATTTGTTTGAAAACCTCAAACGGAGATGGCAACGGTACAGACGTGGGTTGCCTCCAAGTAAAGTGAGTTTAGACAAAAAAAGATAAGTGCAAAATACTTTATTTTCCTTAGCATAGGGTTTGCAAACCCTATGCTAAGGAAAATAAAGTAAGCAATAATTTGTTGTGAACTTCCGTTTTTAGTTGAATCTATAGGAATGTTAAACTAAAATCACCATTTCGGAGTTATGTCAATAAAATTATTGTCAAAGATGAATTGGAATCAATTAGAAAATGTAGCCACCTTAGCTACTATCAAAGAAGAATCAACCACACAAAAAGTCTTAATTTTTAAACACAGTACCCGTTGTTCCATCAGTACAATGGCGTTGGGCAGGTTAGAAAGGTCATGGAAAGACAATGAAATGACTACATTAAAGCCCTACTACTTAGATTTATTGAATTTTCGTGCTATCTCTAATCAAATAGCAGAAGATTTTGGTATTCATCACGAATCCCCACAAGTTTTAGTGATTGCTAATGGGCAATGCGTTTATCATGCCTCACACAGCGACATAGACTATAAAGAACTCAAAAACTTACTTTAAATACAGAAAAAGACTTACTTTTGACACTATTAAGTATAAAAGTCTTTATTCAAATCTTTCACTAAAACACATTTCGTATGTACACAGGTTTTTTACACACCCATAAATTAGTGGTGTTGTTGTTTCTTTTATTGTATGTTGTTAAAACAGCCTTATTGTTGTTAAACCAAAAAGAATCTCTCACCAAAATTACAAAGTTCACAAAAGTGCCAGAAATGATATTGAGTACATTGTTTTTGGTTACAGGTGGCTATATGTTATTCAATAAACCCGAAATTCACTATTTTACTTGGATAAAGGTAGTAGCTGTTTTTGCGTCTATTCCTTTGGCAGTTATAGGTTTCAAGAAAAGCAATAAAGTATTGGCAGCCTTGTCATTAGTATTACTCTTTACTGCGTATGGTTTGGCAGAAATGGCGAAAAAGCAAGTAGCTAAAAAAGAAATAGTGGTAGAAGCACCCGCAGGCAGCACTATAGATGCAGTAACGCAAGGCAAAGCCGTTTTCAAAGCCTACTGTGTGAATTGTCATGGTGAAGATGGTAAGCTCATGGTGGCAGGAGCAAAAGACTTGTCTGTAAGCCAGTTGAGTGATGAAGAGGTAAAAAATATTATCTCAAATGGGAAAAATGCAATGGCTCCTTACAAAAATGTATTGGCAGAACCCGAACTTAATAATGTAGTAGAGTATGTGAAGTCTTTGCGTAAGTAAAAATTTTACTTCATCAAATTCCCTATGAATTACAAACACCTATCATCTTGCTGAAAGATGATAGGTGTTTGTTTTATATGCTTGTATAGAGAAAATTATGGCGAAAAAGTCCTAAAATTAGGAGTTTCATACGAAACTCCCTACTTTTGTGGCGTGTTTTGCATACAAAAACACCTTATATACTTAATAGCTTTAGCCAAATTATATGGAATTTTCTATTCAACAGATAGCTGCCTTGTTAGGTGGCGAAGTCAAAGGAGATGGCAGTGTTAAGATTCACACCATAGCCAAAATTCAGGAGGGACACGCAGGGGCTATCTCTTTTCTATCTAACCCCAAATACGAAAACTACATTTATACTACCGCCGCAAGTGCCGTTATTGTTAATAAAACCTTTGAGCCACGCCAACCCATTACAGCTACACTTATTGTGGTAGAAGATGCTTATACGGCTTTTTCTATCTTGTTAGAGGAGTACGCCAAAATCGTAAAAGCTGCTAAAGTGGGCATAGAACAACCTTCTTTTGTGGCTACATCTGCTACTTTGGGTAGTCAAGTGTATGTGGGTGCATTTGCGTATATTGGTAATAATGCCAAAATAGGTAATAATGTAAAAATTTACCCACAATGCTATGTGGGAGATAATGTAAGGATAGGTGATAATACAACTTTGTATGCAGGTGTGAAAATCTATGCCAATAGCGAAATTGGTCGCAACTGTACCCTACAAGCTGGTGCTGTGATAGGCAGTGACGGTTTTGGTTTTGCACCACAAGCAGACGGTACGTACAAAACTATTCCGCAGTTAGGTAATGTAGTGATTAAAGACAATGTAGATATAGGTGCAAATACAACTATAGACTGTGCGACAATGGGTTCTACAATTATAGAAGATGGTGTGAAAATAGATAACCTTATCCAAGTTGCTCACAATGTAAGTATTGGTAAAAATACGGTCATGGCTGCACAATCGGGCATTTCGGGTTCTTCTACGCTGGGCGAAAATTGCATTGTGGCTGGGCAAGTAGGTATTATAGGACACTTAAATATTGCAAACAGAACAACTATTTTGGCACAATCAGGGGTAACTAAGAATATCACTAAAGAAGGTATTACTATTTTGGGTTCTCCTGCCTACGAACAAGCCGACAGTATTCGTATGTATGTAGCTTACCGTAAACTACCTGATATGATGAAACGGTTAGATACATTGGAGAAAAAAGTGAAAACAATGGACGTACAAGAATCGTAGCTTAAAAAGATTAATTTTTGAGTAAAAGAGGCAACCTTATTAAGGGTTGCTTTTTTGTTTTAATAGTTAGCTTGAGTTGCGTAGTATAAAATATACCGTACCCTTTAGGGTGCAAGGTCAATATAAGTTTAATTTAAAGTTTATTTTGGTATAATTATTTGAATAATTATGTTTTTAAGGTTGAAAAATTATATTATTAACCTTGCATCCTAAAGGGTACGGTACAATGACATAACTTACGTTAGTTATTCAAAATTCATTTGTCGAGGCTTGAATAGCATCAAAACCTTCTTTTTCAGCACTGAAAAAACAATTATTTTTCTTTATTTCTTGCTGTTCCCACAAATTTTCCCGAAAAATTGCATGAAAAGCTAAAAAATTGCGTTATTAGGGGGACAATGTAACATCTACAATTACTTACTATAACCTATCGGTAGCACCTCCGATAATCTTCTAATTCAAAACTTACTAATTAATTCATACAACAATGGGATATGATGTAACGGTGATTGGCTCTGGACCTGGGGGCTATGTAGCAGCCATTCGTGCAGCACAATTAGGCTTGAAAACAGCTATCATTGAAAAGTACAATACCTTAGGCGGAACTTGCCTCAATGTGGGCTGTATTCCTTCTAAAGCCTTGTTAGACTCGTCTGAACACTACCACAATGCCACACATACGTTCAAAGAACATGGTATTGAGGTGTCTGATGTCAAAGTGAATTTGGCTCAAATGATAAACCGCAAAAACGAGGTAGTGAAACAAACCAGTGATGGTGTGAAATTTTTGATGAAGAAAAACAAAATAGATGTTTTTCATGGCGTTGGTTCTTTTGTGAGTGCCAATAAAATCAAGATTACAGCACAAGACGGCACTACCCAAGAAATAGAAACTGCTAAAAGTATTATTGCCACAGGTTCTAAACCTATTGTATTGCCTACTGTGCCTTATGACAAAAAACGTATCATTACCTCTACCGAAGCTCTTAATTTGACAGAAATACCTAAAAGTATGATTATCATTGGTGGTGGTGTGATTGGTATGGAGTTGGGTTCGGTGTATGGTCGTATGGGGACAAAAGTAACTGTCATTGAGTTTTTAGACGGTTTAATCCCAACTATGGACAAAACGATGGGCAAAGAATTACAAAAAGCCTTGTCTAAATTGGGTTTTGCCTTCAACTTCAAACATAAAGTTACGGGTGCAAAAGTAGAAAATGACCAAGTAATTGTAACAGCTACGAATGAGGCGGGAGAAGAAAAAACATTTACAGCAGACTATTGTTTGTTGTCTATTGGTAGAAAGCCTTATACAGAAGGTTTGGGCTTGGAAAATGCAGGCGTAAAATTGGACGCAAAAGGTAGAATAGAAGTAAACGACCATTTGGAAACGAATATAAAAGGCATTTATGCTATTGGAGATGTGGTAAAAGGAGCTATGTTGGCACACAAAGCCGAAGAAGAAGGCGTATTTGTGGCAGAACAAATAGCAGGACAAAAACCACACATCAACTATTTGTTGATTCCGAATGTAGTTTATACGTGGCCAGAAGTTTCGGGGGTAGGTTTTACAGAAGAAGAACTCAAAGCAAGTGGACGCAAGTATAAAGCAGGTTCTTTCCCGTTCAAAGCCTTAGGACGTGCCAGAGCAAGTATGGACATTGACGGTTTGGTGAAAGTCTTGGCAGATGCCACAACAGATGAGATTTTGGGCGTACATATCATAGGTGCAAGGGCTGCGGACATTATTGCAGAGGCTGTGGTAGCTATGGAATACAGAGCTTCTGCCGAAGATGTAGCTCGTATGTCCCACGCACACCCGACTTACACAGAGGCACTCAAAGAGGCTTGTTTGGCTGCAACAGCAAACAGGGCTATGCACGTATAAGGAATTTGGAATAACCTTTATTACATTAAAGCACTAACTTTTCAGAAAGAACTGTTAGTGCTTATTTTTTTTAGTTGAATATAAAATATAACTTGCAGCACTTTTTTACAAAAAAACCTAATATATAATAAAATTATTCTAAAATAGTATGAAAAGGTTACTTCAATTATTTTTCATTATGCTGTGTACGGTGCTGTATTTTAATCATACGGCTTGCATAGCCCAACACACCGCCTTAGGGTTTCATGGAAGAATGTCTGCACCTGTTGGAGATTTTGCAGATGAGGCAAAACTTGGTTTTGGAGGCGGAGCAACAGCCCGTTTTTTTACACGTTATAACATGGTTTTTGATTTAGGATTTAATTACGCTATTTATCCTCTCAAAACATCACAACTCACAAATATTACGAGTGCAGACTTTAGGGTTTTAGAATTTAAAATGGGTTTATTTTATATGTTGGGTAAGGGTGAGGTTAGACCTTACGCAGGTTTGACTGGCGGTTTAGGTTTATTTAATAGCAGGGTGAAAACCAGTTTTCAAGAGCAGACTCTTGACATGGGCAGTGCTTTCCAAATTTGTCCAACGATAGGTTTTATGATTATGGCTTCGGATAGAGTAGGGATAGACATTAATGCAGGCTATATGATTAATTTTAGCAAAACAAGTGCATCTTCTGTTAATTATGCCTACAATATCACATACATACCTTTCAACTTAGGCTTTAGCTATTTGATTGGGTATAAAGCACCTTCAAAATAAGGTAACTAAATGATAAACAGGATAATACTAATGAATAATATAGTAGTTTTTAAAAAGTCTTGATGACATTTTATACTTTCCAAGTTTAATAGATTTGGAAAGTATTTTTTTTGTTGGTGTATCAATACTTTTTGGCTAACTACCAATAATATTTTATTAATGTTGCCATAAAGTATGAAACATTAACATTGTGAACAACAAATGTTAGTTCATGCAATTTTTTCCTCCCAAATACCATTTCCCAACGGCTATTTTCGTATTTTTGCCTTGTCCAAATCAAAAGGGCAACACATAACTTAATTTTCGCATCATTGGCAGGGTTTTTAACCACTGCCAAGGTCAAAATAATACTCATTTACCAATAAATCTCAACAATCACATGGCTTTGGTCGAAATGTTAATGCCCAAAATGGGTGAGAGTGTCATGGAAGGCACTGTTCTAAATTGGTTAAAGAAAATCGGCGACAAAATAGAGCAAGACGAGGCAGTGTTGGAAGTAGCTACAGACAAAGTAGATACAGAAATTCCTTCATTGCACGCGGGCGTATTAGTAGAAATTTTGGCACAAACAGGCGAAGTGGTACAAGTAGGCAAGCCTATAGCCCGCATAGAAACCAGTGCCGAAGCTACGGCTACCAGCCCGAAAACAGCCCCAGAAACTCCTGCACAACAACCTGTAGTAGCTAATTCTGCCCCTGCCGTAGTAGCTGCTAATAACCAACCCGCAGCCTCTAACCGTTTCTACTCACCTTTAGTGATGAGCATTGCCAAAGAAGAAGGAATTTCTATGCAAGAATTGGACACTGTGAAAGGGACAGGTTTAGAGGGACGAGTAACTAAACAAGATATTTTAGCTTACGTAAAAGACAAGAAAGCTGGCAAAGTAGCTGCTCCGCAAGTAATTGTTCAACAACCTGTTACACCTGTGGTTACAGTAAAAGCCGAACCAACTGTAGAAGCTGTAAAACCTGCCGTTTCGTATTCTGGCAATGCCGATATTATAGAAATGGACAGAATGCGTAAGATGATAGCCCAACGCATGGTAGATTCTAAACGCATTTCGCCTCACGTTACGTCTTTTGTGGAGGCAGATGTTACGAATATTGTGCAGTGGAAAAATGCCAATGCAAAATCTATCAAAGAAAAAGAAGGTATCAGCGTAACTTTTACACCTATCTTTTTACACGCAGTAGCTCGTGCTTTGAAAGATTACCCTTTGATTAACTCATCTGTTGATGGTGATAAAATTATTGTGAAAAAAGACATCAATTTGGGTATGGCGGTAGCTTTGCCTTCTGGTAACTTGATTGTGCCTGTCATTCGCAATGCCGACCAACTCAACTTATTGGGCATGGCTCATAAAGTAAATGATTTGGCGAAACGTGCCAGAGAAAATAAATTGAAACCAGATGAATTGTCAGACGGTACGTACACCGTTTCTAACATTGGTTCTTTTGGTAATGTAATGGGTACGCCTATCATCATGCAGCCACAAGTAGCTATTTTGTCTTTGGGTGCTATTGTGAAAAAACCTGCGGTTATCGAAACACCACAAGGAGATTTGATAGGTATTCGCCACATGATGTTTCTGTCGCATTCTTACGACCACCGTATCGTAGATGGTGCTTTGGGTGGCTCTTTCGTAAGACGAGTAGCCGATTACTTAGAGAAATTTGATGTTTCGCAAAAATTAGTTTAGTTGATATTCAGCCCTACTATTTGTAAAAATAGTAGGGCTATACACAAACTATTAACAAAACAACTGCATTTTTATTGATCCTCCTCTTTACTTTCTGCTGTTAGTGCTTTTTTAAGCACCGCAGCCCGTTTTTTGCCTATCAACGTAGCCAATTCTTGTTCGTCTGCCTCTTTAATATTTTTGATAGATTTGTACTTAGCCAAGAGTTTTTCTAAGGTGTTTTGTCCTATTCCTTCTATTTTTTCCAAAGAACTCTGTAAACTATTTTTACTCCGAAGTTCCCGATGAAAATTAATACCAAAATCATGGGCTTCATCTCTCAAATACTGAATAAGTTTGAGGGTAGATGACCTTTTATTTAGCAACAAAGGCAATTCATCATTAGGATAATACAATTCTTCTAATTTTTTGGCAATGCTAATGATAGGAATTTTACCATATAAATCTATTTCTTTGAGAGCTTGTATGGCGGAACTCAACTGCCCCTTGCCACCATCAACAATAATAAGGTCGGGTAAAGGCAAATTTTCTTCTTTCAGTTTCGTGTAACGGCGTGTAATGACCTCGTGCATGGTCGCAAAGTCATTTGCCCCTACTACGGTTTGCACTTTGTAATGGCGGTATTCTTTTTTGGCGGGTTTGCCGTCTTTGAAACACACCATTGCAGACACCGCATTTGTTCCTTGTAAATTAGAGTTATCGAAACATTCAATATGTCGAGGCAAAGTTTTGAGGCGTAAATCTTTTTGGGCTTGTTCCAACAGTTGTTGATTCGCAATTTTGTTTTCTTTGTCTGTGCGTTTTTCTAATTTTTCTTTGCGATAATACCACACATTTTTTAAAGACAAATCTACCAATTTTTTATAATCTCCAATTTTTGGCGTAACTATCTCAATTTCTTTCCATGATATATCTAATTCTACATTAGTCAATATTTTTTTGGCTTGGCTGTTAAAAGTTTGGCGAATTTCCCACAAAATAGTCCCAAAAACATCTTCTACTGTTTCTTCTAATTTCAGTTTAACCGACTGCGTATAAGCCTGTATGATACAACCTTGTGCGATATGCAAATAATTGTAAAACACTTCTTCTTCGTGAATTTCTAAGCTAAACACATCTACATCTGAAATATTTGGGTTAGAAACCAAAGATTTTGCCTGAAAATCGTCTAAACTTTTGAGTTTATCTTTGTAATACTGTGCTTCTTCAAAAGCTAATTTTTCAGATGATTCCATCATTTTCTCTCTCAAAAACTGTTTGGCTTGCCCTAAATTTCCTTTGATAATATGAACGGCTTGTTCGATATTAGTTTGGTAATCTTTTTGACTTTGGTGGTTTTCGCAAGGTGCTAAACAGTTTTTTAAGTGATATTCTAAACAAACTTTGAATTTATTTTGTACAATACTTTTGGGCGTAAGGGCTAAGGTACAAGTACGCAACAAGAATAGCTTATGCACCAATTCCAAAACAGTGTACATAGCCTTTACACTGCTATAAGGTCCAAAAAATTGCCCCATTTTTTTATCTATTCGCCTTACCGAAAAGATTTTTGGGTAGGGTTCATTACTTACACAAATGTAAGGATAGGTTTTATCGTCTTTGAGTAAAATATTGTATTTTGGAGAAAACTGTTTAATCAAATTGTTTTCTAACAACAAAGCATCAAATTCGGAGTCGACAACGGTGTATTCTATGCGGTGAATTTGTTTGACTAACCGATACGTTTTAAAGTTGGGTAGGTCTTTTTGAAAATAAGAACCGACCCTATTTTTTAGGTTTTTGGCTTTCCCTACATATAAAATCACGTCATTTTCGTCATAATAACGGTACACCCCTGCCACTGTGGGCAAGTTTTTGAGTATATCAACTAAATGAGTGGGTACGTTTGTCATAGTATCACAATATTTTGAGGCAATATATGCTAAAAACTAATTGTATGTAAACTCCGCAAGGGCTTCAAGCCTTTGCGGAGTTAGATTTTTCTATAATTTTTCTACAAACAAATTTTGTTTGAGTACATCAAAAACTTTCCATATACCGCACACCTTTAAAGACATATTGAGGGTCGTAAGTGGTCGTAACGCCAAAAAACGGCATGGGTTTGCCTGTATTATGAAAATGAAAGGCATTGGCAAAATCTCCATCTTTTAAGTAACGTCCATACGTTTGTTTGCACCAACGTATGCCTACTCTTAGGGCAGAATTGTTGCTGTGTAGTGCGTCTATAGGTACGCCCAATTCGTAACAGTGGTAGCCCATGAGTTGCAGAGGTCCCCAAGAAGTCGCCAACTGCTTGAGTTCCGCCTCTGAAGTTCTGCGAATTTGCGAAGTGGTAACGGTGCTGTACTTTATCAATTCGCCACTACGAACTTTTTTTAGTTTGTCATAAACGGCTGGCTCAAAACGACTACCTGCAGGCTTTCTCCCCGAACTTTCTAAGATAATCAACGCCATGATGTATTCGTAGGGTACGCCTTCCTCTTGGCAAATAGCTTTTACATCTTCGCCATAATTGACTTTGGCACGTAGCACCGCCTCTGTTTTTACGTCAATAAATACCATACGATACAGTATCCAAACCAAAACGAGGATAACCAACAAATACACTATGTTGCGAAGCATGAAAATAAAATATAAGGTCGGTTACAAATTTATTGTTTAATTACTTCAAAATCTAATTCTTTGATTCTTCCTACACCGTTGGGGGCTATCATCACTTTGGCAAAACCTTGTAGAGAATCTCTGCGGTTCATCAATTTGTCTATTTCAGTGGCTTTTTCTGGATTGGCAAAAAATGACTCTATTCCTGCCTTAAAATTGGCATAACCTGCCCAATAATAGTCTTTTTGGGTGCTGGGTGTCCATTTTACCTCGTTGGTGGGTGTAACTCTTAGGTAAATTTTGCCGTCTTCGGGCAAATTTTCCCAAAAAGCTACAGCTTTGTAGTAGCCGTTGGGTTGGGCTTGTAGTTCGGCATACAACCAATCTCCGTACTTAAATGTTTTGCTGGTATCGCCATGAAATTTTACGCTGTCTATCGAAAAACTACTGAAATCATAACGAATTTCGCTGTAATTGCCCCTGAACAAATCTCTTGGGTCTTGTCCGTAGGCTGCTAATTTTACTTCTTTGCCCATAAAAATTGGGTAGTAGGCTTTCACAAACATACCTGCCACAATCAAGATTTGAAAGGCAATTAAGACCAAAATAATATTTTTACGGGTAGGCATGGTTATACAAAGGCTTAGTTAAGCTAAGATACTAATTTCAGTAGAGTTAAACAAAAAAGAAATGCTGAAGCTCAATTATTAATTAGTAAATTTTTAATTTAAAATTTCAACTATTTGATTATCAAGCTATTGATAGATTTTGTATGCTAAAAATAGCCTGAAATCATTTGTTTTGGGTACATAACGTAAAATGTATTGTTGTAATAAGTGTTTATCCATGCACCACAAATACACTCAATTCACAAGAAAATGAATAATTTAAAATTTACTAATTAAAAATTACGTTTAACTGGAATGGTCTGCTACAATGACCCACTGCCCTTTTATTTTTTTCCACAACAGCGTAAAATGCCCTTCTAAAACGTCATTGGTGCGGGTCAATTTCCATTTGCCAATGACATAATAGGCTTTGTTGGATATTTTTTCGGTGCGAAGTAGGGTAAATGTCAATTTGCCCATTGCATTGGTGTCGGGGTAGCTTTTTTTGTAATTGGCTAAGGTTGCCTCCCAACCATAAGTAAGCCCACGTTTACCAATAAAACACAGTGAATCGGACTGCCAATAGCCGTTCATAAAGCCTACAAGGTCGCCATTATTCCATGCTTTTTCTTGTGTTGCCAAGATGTTGGTAATGCTTTTGAGGTCTTTGGACTGTCCGTAGCTGTTTTTGTAGTTTAAACCAACTAGTAAAACGAAGATGAGTAACAGTTTTTTAAACATTTTGCAAAGTGTAAATATTCTTTGTGCTATTTACAAAAAAGTAAGTACATCTACTAACTTTTTTCCCCCATAAACCTATACCCTACCCCCGATTCAGTCAAAATATAGGTGGGATTATTGGCATCTGCCTCTATTTTTTTGCGGAGTTGAGCCACAAAAACTCGTAGGTATTGCGACTGTTCCAAATAACCCATACCCCAAATTTGTTTGAGTAAATAATGATGTGTTAGCACTTTGCCCTCATTTTTGGCAAACAATAGGAGTAATTTGTATTCTGTGGCGGTAAGTTTCAAAATCTCTTGGTCTTTTTTTACGGTACGAGCTACTAAATCTATACTTAAACTACCAAAACTTAACAAAGTTGTTTCGTTTTCTGCTAAATGTTTGCGTAAAACAGCCCGAATACGTGCCAACAATTCGCCTGTGCGGAAGGGCTTGGTGAGGTAGTCATCTGCTCCATTGTCCAATGCCTTCACAATATTACTCTCATCACTTTGCACAGACAACATCATAATAGGACGGCTGTACCACTCTCGCAACTGCACCAATACGTTTTGTCCGTTGTCATCTGGCAAACCAATGTCCAACAAAATAAGGTCTGGCGGGTGGTTAGCTGCTGCCAAAATGCCTTCTTTGGCGGTGGCTGCCTGCCGTACTTTGTACGAATGACTTTGTAAGGTAATTTCTAATAATTTTCGAATTTGTGGTTCGTCATCTATAATCAGTATTTCTGTGGCGTTGTTCATAGTTTTTGTTGGTTTAAATACATCCCCCCCCCTTTCCCCCCTCTCCATTTGGAGAGGGGGCTTTTTTTCATTCATACTCCATTACAAAAGTTTTTGTAGGGATATACACCGTAAATTTTGCTCCATTGGGTTGTAAGTTTTCTACAGTTACATTACCCTGATGAGCCTCGGTAAAGCCTTTGACAATAGACAAACCTAAACCTGTTCCGCCTGCTTTGCTGTTTTTTGCTCGATAAAATTTATCAAAAATCAAGGAAATTTCATCGGGTTTAATGCCTTCGCCATTGTCTTCTACTGATAAGATAAGAGTTGGATTTTGGTAATATGCCTTGACTGTTATCACGCCTTGTTCGGGTACATACTGTAAAGCATTGTAAATCAGGTTGTAAAGTATCTGTTCTATCAGACCATAATCTACCCAACACAGAGGCAAGTTGTCGGCGGATACAATCTGTAGTTGGTGTTTTTGGCTGTAATCTGCCAACTGCTGCCCTACTTTGTAGAGTAGTTCTGCCACATCACACCAATCTTTTTGGGGTTGCAGCAAGCCCGACTCCACCCTCGACATATTCAGTAGATTTTCTACTTGTCTATTCAGTCGCAGAGAGGCTTTTGAAATTTCGCCTACTAATTCGGCTCTGTCGTTGGGCGATAATTTATTGTCTAAGGTTTGCAAATTGTCCGTAGCTGCTATAATTGTGGCAATGGGGGTGCGAAGTTCGTGAGAAAGGGAATTGAACAAGGTTTTGTAGAGTTGCAAAGTCTGTTCTTTTTCTTTGCGTTGTTGGGCTTTTTTCTCTATTTGGCGAATTTGTGTAGTTAGGGTGGCATTGACTAATGCCACCACAAAGTACATGAGAAACAGTAAAAAATCTTCGATACTGTTGATATAAAACGTGAATTTTGGGGGAATAAACAGAAAATTCCACGCTAAGGCACTCAAACAAGCAGCTAACAAAATAGGCAATCTGTCCACAAGCATAGCTAACAAAGACACCACCAGCAACAACAACAAAGCAACAGTACGATAACCGATATAATCTGATAAAAAATAACAGATTACAAGGCTAATAGCTACCAACACATTACTATAAATATACTGTTGGGTGAGTGTCAGGCGTATAGGCATGAAGTAGGAACATTTAAAACCTAAAAATAGTAGAAAAAATTAATCTATTTTCGTCTTTTACTAAGTCTGCTACAAAACCTGTGGGATTGCCTATAGGGGCATTCCAACCATTGGGTGAAGTTACGCCACCTCTCCCTGAAAAATAGGGGATATTAGTATGGCGAGTTACAAACTCTACTCCAAATGTTAAATGTTGGTTAGGCATGTATTGTAGAGTAGTTGATGTGTCCCAGCCCTCAAATTGGTCGCCAGGGTTTTGTGTTACGACACCATTTCCTGCGGGTAATAACGCCAAATAACGACCTGGATTATTGATATAACCACCGCCAAAAGTCCACCCCCATTGACTGTTTTTCCCAAACCACATTCGATTATAGAACATACCACTCAAAAAATTTTGTGCAGGTGTATTAGCATCTCCTCCAAAGGCTACTACGCCGCCGCCGTTCTCAAACCCTAAATCTGCTGTTAAAGAGAAAGCTGCTCTTTTCAAAAATTTTGAACCTTTATTATCTAAATACCTCATAACTAAGCTATTATCTGTGTGAAACCGCATACGACTTTGGTTGTTCGGTGTATCCCACCCCACATAAGAACTTGCTAAGACTGAAATCCATTCTTTGGGTCTCCATTGCAACTGATAACCTACCCCTGGTAGCTCATTAAACATTCCGTATGTTTGCCAACCATTAATTAACCAAACTTCTACTTTCAATTTGTCAGAAGGAAACATTTGTACTCTTGCCCCTGTAAAAAACCAAGGGGTGTTGTCTGATGTAAAAGAGGGTTGGTAGTTCCAATTTTCAAAATTATTATAAGAAAGCAAACCTACGTAAGACTTAAAAATACCAAAATCTATATTGATACCTTTCATTCTATTGATGTGAATACCTGCATAGCCTTCAGTAACATACCGCAACGCATTATAAAGGTCGAACTGTCCTCGCAGTGGTGTATTATCGTTACGAGGAATACCTGTAGCCCTTGTACCAAATTGCAGCATTAGTTTAGCCCTTGCACCTGTTTTGGGTTCATGGAAGTCGCCACCTGTCTCAATATATGAAATATTGAACTCATTGCTGCGAAAAGTTGCCGTACTGCCCGAATTGGTATGGTCTATTGGGTTATTGAATGAATAGTTATAATTACAATCCATAGTAAAGCCTCCTGTAAAATATTTAGAGGCAAGTACCGAATTAGTTTGCCGATTATTGCCCTGTACCCAACTAAAATCTCCCCAAGCAAACGGGTCTTTGAAAATACGGTCTTCTTTCTTAGTCGTATCTCGTTGAATTTCAGTATTTTGTGCTATTATCAAATGACTTGACAATAACAAGGCAGTAGCCCAAAAAGCTATATTTTTCATGGTAAAATTTGTTTAAAATATAGCACCACACCTAAACAAATGGGTGCTATGAATGAGTGTTTGGAAACAGTTTATGCAACTTAAATTTTTACCCTCCGCAGCGGCACAGGCGTAGAGGTTACGACCAAAGGCACTTGTTCTACTACCGTATCGGCGTGGTCAAGTCCAAAAGCTACTTGGTCAGATTGAGCATATTTTTTCAACATAAAATATGTATCCAAAATAAAGTCGTCTTGTGTAGGTAGCTCATTTTCAACAGATAAGACCCTTTCTATAATTACATAGGTAATATCTGTATTGAAGTCGTATTTCCGTAGGCTTTCATATTTGCTACTTCGCATCAACTCGTTTCTTTCTGCCATTTCTTGCATTACCCTCTTGAAAAAGAGATTGATACGAGGCTGTACCCGAAATCCAAGACGGAAATCTACCCGAATGATTTTATCATCTACCAATTCCTTTACGTCGTACTCCATTGTATAAGGTTCATTGGTTGTTTTGACGTGGACAAACCAATAAATATCTGCCCTCTTGGGTTTTGCATCGAGAATAGAGTCGATAATTCGTTTTTCTATGGAAGTAGTTTGGTTAGATTTTGTCAAATAAACCAAGTGGGTAGCAAAATGTGGAATAGTATTGTCTTTGCTCAAATCTACTAGTGCAGGTATAAACTTGTCCAATTCTACAAAACCTAAGTAATGATTAGTAACTTTTCTGGCTCTGTACCAAATGAACATGATAAAGACCAATAACACCTCAAAGATTAAAAACATCCACCTTTCCTTAATTTTGACTACATTAGCAACAAAATATGCCAATTCCACTGTCAAAAATATGACCATGACAACATACACAAACCACTTATTCCATTTGTTGTAATATAACAAGTAGAAATACATAAGACTTGTAGTCATCAACATTGCCAAAACAATAGAGAATCCATAAGCTGCTTCCATGTGTGAAGACTCTCGGAAATAAAGCATCATAGCTACACAACCCAACCAAAGAATAAGGTTAAGACTTGGAATATAAATTTGTCCTTTGATGTCTGTAGGGAATTTTATAGCCACTTTGGGGTAAAAATTCATGCTAATAGCCTCACTAATCAAGGTAAAAGAGCCACTAATCAGGGCTTGGCTGGCAATGATTGTTGCTAAAGTAGCAATTACCACACCTATTAACATAAACCATTCAGGTATAAGAGCATAGAATGGATTGACACCATTCAATTTTTCTAAACCTGATGATAAAATCCAAGCACCTTGCCCCATGTAATTAACCACAAGGGCTGTTTTTACAAAAATCCAACTGAACTGAATGTTTACCCTACCACAATGCCCTAAATCTGAATACAAAGCCTCTGCACCTGTGGTACACAAAAACACTGCCCCTAACAACCAAAAACCTTGTGGGTAATTGACTAATAAATCAATGGCATAAAGAGGGTTTAAGCACAATAGTACATATGGATATTGGGTAATATGGATAATGCCCAATGTAAAGAGCATAGTAAACCATACTATCATAATGGGACCGAAAGTAGAACCTACCACCTTTGTTCCAAACCGTTGAAAGGCAAACAGTAAAGTTAAGATAAGTAAGACAATGCCAATCGTAAGGTTACTACCTGCCACAAAAGTAGCTTCCAAGCCTTTTACCCCAGCTAAGCCTTCAACTGCCGAAGCTACTGAAATAGGAGGAGTAATAATACCGTCTGCCAATAAACAAGCAGCACCGACAATGGCAGGAATATAAGCCTTTTTGCCGTATCTTTTGATGAGAGCATAGAGGGAAAAAATACCACCTTCACCATTGTTATCAGCTCTGAGAGTGAGTAGTACATATTTGAAGGTAGTTTGAAGGGTAAGTGTCCAAAAAACACAGGAAATACCGCCTAAAACCAACTGCTTTGTGATTTGTCTATCGCCTACGATAGCCTTGAAAACATAGAGGGGCGAAGTACCAATATCGCCAAAGATGATACCAAGTATAACTAATACACCTGCAAAACTTAGTTTTTGTAATCGACTGTCCGAGTCCATAAACGAGAGTTAAAATAAAAATAGCACTGTAATAAAATGTGGTGGAAATAATAATGAACGACGAAAATAAATGCTTGTTGTAGCTATTGCGTAGCCAACCAATAATTGACTTTATACATTTTCTTAATGGTGTCGTAAGCTATTAAATCTTGTTCTCTGCCTGCAAAACGCAATTCGAGAAGATTGTAATACGTTAGATTGTCCCGAAAAACATATTGTAAATTGGCTAAAGTCAGGGGCAAAATTGGGCTTTCTGTGTTTAGACTGAAATAGTAGCTTGTGGCTACCTCCATACTTTTGTTTTGTACGACCTTTTTTTGGTACAAAATAATTTTTCCTTGTTCCAAAAGTTGGTAGGCTTGTTCACCAACCTGCCTATGCGTGGTTGGTGTTACAGTGGAGTTCGTAGTAGGATTTTGTGTAAATTGGTACAAGACATTACACAAAAATAAGCCTACAAAACCCCACTGTTTTAAAATGGTGTCCATAGTTTTGTATGATTTGACATGACAAAGGTAGGGCGTATTTTATAAGTAGGCTGTTAAGATAAAAGGCGAGGATATAAAGATTTTATAAAGATGGTAAACGAAATGAATAACTTGTATCTTATCACAGATTTTGCAATAAAACAATTAAATTGCTGTTCATTCACCTTGTTTTGCCTATATTTTTACAACAAACCTATGAAATATCTCTGTTTTGTGTGCTTGTGGGTACTTGCCTTCCACACGACTTTCGCCCAAAAATCCAAAAAATCTGTTCAAAAATACCAAGATGCCTACAACTACATGGCTACCCAAAAACTGGAAAAAGGCATCAATATTTTGGAAGATTTATTGGAAGACGACCCTACCTATTTGCAGGCTCGTACTCTCTTGATTATGACCTATAACATGACCCAACAAGCCGACAAAGCAGAGCTACACACTCGAAAAGCCATAGAAGTAGAACCCAATAACCCTGCCCTTATCAAATTTTATTATGATGTGATGCTCTATGATGAAGCCAAAGGCGACTACACTGCCCTGAAACAACACGGCACAAAGTTTATGGAAATGAGCAGCAATAAACCCAACAATCTTACTGCGTCTGTTCGCCGTATGTTGGCTTCGGCAGATTACGCTATGGAAGGCATGAAACACCCTGTTCCCTTTAACCCAAAGTCTATTAGCAAATCTACAGACGTATTACCCGTACAATATTTCCCTGCCATGACAGGCGATGCCAACACTATTATTTTCACAGGACGCACAGGCACTTCTTCAAGCAATGACGAGAATATTTACCAAATGAAAAAAACAAAGGGCGAATGGGGCATACCCGAACAAATCAGAGAATTGAACACAGATAGAAATGAAGGCACTTGTAGTGTGTCGGCAGACGGTAAGACCTTAATTTTTACGGTGTGTCAGGGCAATGAAGAAAGACCTATTTATGGGCGTTGCGACTTGTTTGTGAGCTACAACGAGGGCGGTGTGTGGACAACTCCGCAAAACATGGGCAACCCTATCAACACACGCCACTACGAAACACAACCTTCGTTGTCGGCAGATGGGCGGACTTTGTACTTTGTTTCTGACCGTACAGGCGGATTTGGGCAAGAAGATATTTGGGTGTCCACAAGGGCTACAGATGGCACTTGGACTACACCCCGCAATTTGGGCAGCACCATTAACACCGCAGCCCAAGAACTTTCGCCATTCATTCATCAAAATAACAAAACTTTGTTTTTTAGTTCTACTGGGCATATTGGTTACGGCAATTTGGACGTTTACAAAACAGAACTACAAGGGGTGAGGTGGGCAGCCCCCGAAAATTTAGGCTATCCTATCAACGACCACAGAGGGCAAGTGGCTTTTGTGATTAATGCTGCGGGAACAAAGGGCTACTATTCACAAGGTATGCTCACGACAGACAACAAACTTTATACGACACTCTTTGAGTTTGATGTACCCGAAACGGTGAAAATTAACCCAAGCAACTATGTGAAAGGACGGGTTTTTGATGCCAAAACTAAAAAATTACTACAAGCCAAAATAGATTTGGTAGATGTGGTCAAAGACAGTATAGAGTCGACTGTTTTTTCGGATAAGAAAAACGGAGATTATTTGATTATGCTAAGTCATGGGGCAGAATACGCCTTGTATGTGCAAAAAGAAGGTTATTTGTTCCAAAGTTTGTCGTTTAATTATACCCAAAACGGCAAAGATGTAGAGATTGATATTTATTTGGAGCAAGTACAACAAGGTTCAAAAATTGTCTTGAACAATATTTTCTTTGATTTTAATAAGTGGAATTTACAAGAAAAATCTGATGCCGAACTGAACCGTTTGCTGTCTTTTATGGAGAAAAACCCTACGATAAAAGTTGAAATTTCTGCCCATACAGACAACGTAGGCGGTACAAAATTTAACCAAGACTTATCTGAAAAAAGAGCTACTGCCGTTGTCAATTACCTGAAAACCAAAGGTATAGAAGCCAGCCGTATTTTGCCCAAAGGCTATGGCGAAACTCAACCCCTCAAACCAAATGATACAGACGAGAACAGGGCTATGAATAGACGAATTGAGTTTAAGATTTTGTAGTTTTGTATAACCCCACAAGGGCTTTAAGTCCTTGTGGGGTTGTTTTTTAATATACCATCACTGCAAAATGGTCTGCCAAGTGCATGGCATGAGCCTTTGCGTAGTCATTTTTAGAGAGTTGTCCATAAGCAAAGTGAGGTTGCAGTGAACCTGCGTGGGTATCAAAAGCATGAATACTTTGAATCAAACCATCAAAAGCTGTTTGTATATCGCCACTACTGACAAGTTCGGGGGCATCTGGAATTGGCTCGTTGCGGTTATGACGCATATAACCTTGCGATAAAAATTTATTAAACGCCAACTTGCCCAAAGTTTGTTGAAAAATAGGAGATTTTTGTGAAGGAAAGCCTTGTATAGAAAATTGAATACTTTGTGTGCAATGTAACAGATGTTGGTACAAAGACCATTGCCCTTCTAAGCTAATTTGTGGTGCAACTTTCTTTAATTGCTCTATTTCCTGCAAAGCCTCTCCCAAAGATTGATAAGTCAGTAGTCTTTTAGCTCCATTACGACTACTCAGGTGCAAGTGAAAACCGACAGCACCACCACCTACTAACAAAGTGCCTGTAGCTAAAGAAGTAAGAAAAACTCTACGGTTCATCATATTATTACATAGTTTTGAAAAAATCTTACTTCACTATCTTGTAGCTTTTACGCAAAACATCAACTTTTCTTTGTTTTAAGAGGCGTATTTGTGTTTCTTTTTCTTCTATCCACTTCAATTCGCTGTAATCGCCGTCTGGGTGTACCTCATGATAGTATCTATATGATTCGCCCAAAGCCTCAAAAGTATCTCTAAATTTATCTTCCAAAATCACAAAATTTGTAGCTACACTTGCCTTTAAATCTTCTATTTCGGCGGGTTGCTCCATAATAATCGCCTCCACATGACCCAACTGTTTGACTTCCTCGCCCATAATTTCGCCTTTTTTACGGTCAGCTTTTACTTTTGGGGCAGGCACACCTTTAAAAGCAATATCAGATGCTTTGGGGGCTTTTTTCTCTTGTAAACCAATGATAGACTCTTCTTCGGCAATAGCCTCTATATAGAGTTGCTGTTTCATAGCCTCTACATCTTTTTTATCTTTGGCAGACATCTCACTCCATTTTTTCTTCATGTATTTGCTCCAAAGTTGCCTATTATTAGGGTCTTTCTTGAGTTTTTCCCATACTGTTGGGTTGGCGTAAGGGTCACTCTTTTGAGCCAATGCGTCTGTAGAAAAGAACAAACAACTGAAAAATATACCAACAATGAATAGAAGTCTTTGCATCATAACTTTGGGGTTGGGATTACTTACACCATCAATTTTCCTATACAAATATATCACACTAAACGAGAGATAAAAGAAATTTGTTAATTTTAGGGACATTTATTTTAACCTGAATATTACATTATGAATCCTTGGCATGACATTGAAATCGGCAAAAATTCTCCACATATCGTAAATGCTATTGTGGAAATTCCAAAAGGCTCAAGAGCTAAGTATGAATTGGACAAAGAAACGGGGCTACTGAAATTAGACAGGGTTTTGTACTCGTCTGTTTATTACCCTGCCAACTATGGTTTTATTCCGCAAACTTACTGCGACGACGGCGACCCTTTAGATGTTTTGGTCTTGTCTATGATAGACATTCAACCTTTGTGTATCGTGAGGGCAAAAGTAATTGGCGTGATGCGTATGTTGGATTCTGGCGAGTCTGACGATAAAATCATTGCGGTAGCTGCTGACGATGTAAGTATTAATCACATCAATAATTTCTCTTCGCTGCCACTACACTTTATCAATGAAATTCGCAGTTTCTTTGAAGATTACAAAAAATTAGAAAATAAAACAGTAAGAGTAGAAGAATTTTTGGACAGAGATACTGCCCAAGAAATTATTTCGCAGTCTATTAGGGACTATAACACGAAAATTAGACCTACGTTGTAACAGCTTTTCAGTAAACAGTTATCAGTAAACAGTTTTTTAGTTATTAAATAAACACTTAGTAACTGATAACTGTTCACTGATAACTGTATTCTTATCTAATTTTTAGGGTAACTAAACAAAAAATAGCTAACAAAATGCCCACAATCAAGAAACGGGTTACGATTTTAGGCTCTGGTATTTGTTTTTTCTGAAAATGGTGGTGGAGTGGCGACATAAGGAAAATCCTTCGCCCTTCACCATATTTTCTTTTGGTATATTTAAAATAACTTACCTGAATAATTACAGAAAGATTTTCTACCACAAAAATACCACACAAAATAGGCAATAATAATTCTTTCCGAATTATCAAAGCTAAAACGGCAATGATAGCCCCCAAAGTCAAACTGCCTGTATCTCCCATAAATACTTGGGCAGGGTAAGAGTTGTACCACAAAAAGCCCACACAAGCCCCCACAAAAGCAGCACAAAAAATTAGCAATTCGCCTGTATAGGGTATATACATGATATTCAGGTAGTTAGAAAAAACTACATTGCCCGATAAATAAGCAAAAATACCCAACACCAAACCAATAATAGCCGAAGCCCCCGCAGCCAAACCGTCTATACCATCTGTTAAATTTGCACCATTGGATACGGCAGTAATTACAAAAATAACCAAAGGAATATAGAGCAAATAGGTATATTCTTTACTCAAAAACGGAATAAGGCTTTGATAATCTAATTCATTGTCTTTTAAAAACGGAATGGTTGTAATTGTAGCCTTAATGTCTGTATAGTTCAAGTTTTTTACGGCTTCTACTACATTGGCAGCCGTAATGCCGTCTGGAAATTGTCGCACCAAAACAGCCTCATGAAAATACAAAGTACAACCGACAATCAAGCCCAAAGTAATTTGTCCAATGATTTTAAACCTGCCTTGCAAACCTTCTTTGTTTTTCAAAAAAACTTTGATGTAGTCATCTACAAAACCAATCATGCCTGCCCAAACCGTAGTGATAAGCAACAACACGATATAGACATTGTAAATACGAGCAAACAGCAGCGTAGGTACAAGAATAGCAGCTATAATCATGACCCCGCCCATAGTAGGTGTGCCTTTTTTCGACATTTGTCCCTCTAAGCCCAAATCTCTGATAGTTTCGCCAATTTGTTTTTTTTGTAGAAAGTCAATGATTTTTCGCCCAAAAACTATGGCTATCAACAAAGACAGCATGGCAGACAACAAAGCCCGAAAAGAAAGATATTGGAACAAACCTGCCCCGATAAGGTCAAATTGTTCGTCTAAAAACTTAAAAAGATAGTATAACACAACGGTAAAAATTTATGAATTTGAGAAGGGTTAAGCAAAAAAATGATGCAATAGTACACCATATAAATCTATAAGTTTTCAAGACCCTATAGTTTTGTGTAGTTGCTATTTTGCACGAAGCCAAAATTGTTTTAAAAAGCCAAAATAAACAAATATTGTGTGTAAGTTTTCAATATTTTACGCATTTTTAGGTGTTCTATCCCCTTTAATTTTGTTTCTATGAATCTTGTTGGTAAAGTAAGTATTATTGTTGTTTTTTTGGCGTTGTGGGCTTGTGGCAAAGATGCCGAAAGTCAATCTACTCCCACCCCTGCCCCTGCCTATACATCTTGGTTGGTAGGTGATGCCAAAGACGTTGAAGTTAGTAATTTGCAAGGTGGTTTTGTGTTGGCGGGTGGCGGTACAGACGTAGATGAAGCCATGCGTTGGTTATTAAGGCGTGCCAATGGCGGAGATGTGCTTGTATTGCGAGCCTCTGGTAGCAATGGCTACAACGACTATTTGATGAAAGAATTGGGTGTTACGATTAATTCTTGTGAAACTATCTTGTTGAATAGTAAGCAAATAGCAGCCATGCCCGAAGTAGTCAATAAAATTCGTAATGCAGAAGCCTTATTTATTGCAGGTGGCGACCAATCCAACTATGTCAATTTTTGGAAAGATACACCTACCGAAGAGGCTATCAATTATTTGATAAATACCAAAAAAGCTGTGGTAGGTGGCACAAGTGCGGGTTGTGCTATTTTGGGCGAATATGTTTTCAGTGCTTTGAATGAAACTATTGTGTCTGAAGAAGCCTTAGCCAACCCTTTGGACAAAAGAATTACATTGACCAATAATTTTTTACAAGCAACTCCGCTCAACAACCTATTAACAGATACGCACTACGACAACCGCAACCGAAAAGGCAGGCACTTAGTTTTTTTGGCACGTCTGCAAAAGGATTTTAGCGTAGTTGAACCCAAAGGTATTGGGGTAGATGAAGAAACTGCGGTGGTCATAAGTACAGACGGAACAGCTACGGTTTTTGGCAATGGCAAAGCACATTTTATCAAAATTGTGGTAAGTCCCACAATCCTACAAAGCAACCAAGCCGTAGAATGGGCTTTTTCGCCTAAAAATACTCTGCACGAATTGGGTAATCAACAAACTTTTCAACTCAACCAATGGCAACCCATTTCTGGAGGTGTATTGAGAGGATTTGAGGTAAAAAATGGGGTGCTGCGTATGCAATAAGAGTAAGTAAGTGCAAGGTTTATTTAGAATGGATTTATTGTAAAAGTGTTTTGAAGCAACTCCGCAAGGGCTTCAAGCCCTTGCGGAGTTAATCCCGTTAGACTTTTGCAAGAGGTCTAATATGCTTATGCAGTTTGCACTATCTTAATATGCCCCAAATGGTGTTCACAATGCCACGCATACAACGCCGCAGCTTTAGCCAACGTAATTACTCTGTTTTTTTCGGGGTGGTGAAAACCTTTTTCCCAATCCGCAGGCTGCATAGCACGTAAACACACCACCCAACGAGCATGAATACCATCTAACATAGACATAGAGGCTTGAATAGGAAAGTGCTTGCTATCAGGCAGTTCTGCCCATAGTTGTTCTTCGTAAGGTTTGATAGTGGGGTGATGTTCTGTCAAAGCCAATTTGAAACGAATATAACTATTCGCATGGCTATCTGCCAAATGGTGGACAACTTGGCGGGCAGTCCAACCTTGTGGACGGTAAGGTGTATCTAATTGTTGTGCTGTAAAATGATTCACCATATTGGCTAATTTTACAGGTAGTTGTTCTATTATGGTAATAAAGCCTGCTATTTCTTCGGCAGTATAGTGAGTTTTTGGGGCAAAAGTGCCAATCGGATATTTCAAATTGTCCATAAAATAGAAGATAGTTAGAAATCAGCTTTTGTAACATTAGCTTGTAAGAGTAAGTTCAACAAATAGCTTTACTGTAAATGCTAACTACAATTTTATTCCTACGACCAACATATCATCTATTTGCTTTGCATTAGCAGTATTTTTCCAATTCTCTATGTTCGTATTTAACAACTGTTGTTGTTCTTTCATGTCTTTGGTGTGAATATCAAACAGCAATTTTTTTAGATTTTTGGACAAAAATTTACGTCTTTCTTTGCCTCCAAATTGGTCTTGGTAGCCGTCTGTAGTCATGTAAACAGTGGTGGTTTGGCTAATGTCTAATCGGTGTGATAACACTTCGCCGTCTTGTCTGTTACTACCCATAGCAAATTTGTTAGCAGGCAAAGTTTGAATTTCTGTATGTTCTGTTTGTAAGTAGTACAAAGGTATATTTGCTCCTGCATACGTGAGGTTTTGTGTCGTAAAATCTATGACACAAATTGCTATGTCCATGCCATCTTTTATATCTGTTTCTTTGTGTTTCAATACTCTTTGCAGTTGCTTGTCTAACTCTATAAGAATTTGAGAAGGTTCTATAATTGTTTTGTCTTCTACAATCTCAAACAATAACTCACTGCCCAACAAAGTCATAAAAGCACCTGGTACGCCATGTCCTGTGCAGTCTGCAACAACCACAATAATCTCGTCTAAGAAAGTCCCAAACCAATAAAAATCTCCTGAAACTATGTCTTTGGGCTTATACAAAATAAAATAATTGTCTTTACCAAAAGCCCTATCATAATTTGTCAAAGAAGGCAAAATGGCACGTTGTATTCTCAACGCATAGTTGATACTGCCTATAATCGCATGGTTTTTTTGTTCAATTTCTTTGTTTTGTGCTTCTACTAATTCCACATTAGCATTGAGTTCTTCAGCTTGTTGTTTCAACAACTCTAAATTTGTATGAATTTCCTCTTTTTGTTGATTGACAATTTGTAAAGTATCTTGTAACTCAAGTTTTTGTTGTTGTAATTCTTGTGTACGTTTCTGAATAACATTCTCTAACTCTATATTTTGCTTGCGTAAACGCATGGTATTTGCCTTAATTAACAACCAAGCCGTACCTATAAAAGCCAACACATACAAAACAATAGCCCACCAAGACAAAAACCAAGGTTTGGTAACTGTAAAAGGTACTTGCAAAACCTTACTTGTCGTAGCTCCTGACTCTTGTAAAGCTCGTACTTCTAAGGTATAATTGCCAAAAGTCATTTGTGGTATGACCAATTTGCCATCTTTGGAAGGCACAGACCACTTATCTGTAATGCCTATGATGCGGTATTGGTACAAAACATTGTCAGCAGGATAGACCAAAGACGCAAAGTCTATTTCTAAGGCGTGTCCGTGTTCCAAAATAAATTGAGGATAATAATTTTGGTACATAGTCTTTCCGTCTGCCTCAAACAGCGTCAATGTAGGCATAGGAGTTTGGCGAGTTTCATTGGCTGCTGGTTGCAAAAAGCCCAAACCTTGTGCTGTAGCTACCCACAATCTGTTTTGTTGGTCTAAGTGTAAACCTCTAAAACTCACTGTTTTAGAAGGCAATCCATCAGTTTCATTATACAAAATAGCTGTTTTTGTAAGATACTGATAAGCCACTACCCCCAAATCTGTCCCTAACCAAATTGTTTTGCGAGCATTATCTATTATCAACGTTTTTGTATCATAGCTTTTGCCCAAATCTATTTGTTCTATATTGTTGTTTGTCTGTCTTAATAAACCATAATTGGAGGCTAACCAAATCACCCCTTGTTCGTCTTTTTGAATGTCATTGATAACAAGTTCCGCCTCTTTTTTAAAATGAATTGGCAAACTAATATTGACAAATTTATCTTGTTGGGCATCATAACGGAACAAATAACCTTGCGAATGAATACCACCTACCAATATCTCGTCTGTTGGACTAACATACGTAACCACAATACGGCTTGATAGCCCTTGTTCTTGGTTGTACCTATAAATATGATTTTGGGGCGTAATTCTCAACAAAACCTCATCTTTACAAGCCCATACGTTACCTTTACTGTCATGGTTGAGATGAAAAATAGTTGTATTATCCACTACTGAACTTCGCAAACTATCTATCAACCGATTATTACTATACCTATACAAATAACCTTTGGTAGTCGCAAAATACAGCGTATCTTTTCGGTAAGTCAAACATAAAATATCGTCATTTTGTACACCTGCAATACTTATATGTTGTGCTTTGGCATCTATATAAGGATTTTCTGGAATGTTAAATAAATAGACTTTTGCTGCATCTGTTACATAAAAAGTTCCATTTTTCCCCTCGACTACATCTTGAATGTACTGCCTTTCATACTTAAAATTCATAGCAGCAAAAGACGAAAGACGTAACATTGCAATTCCCTCATCTGTGCTTACCCAAATTTCCTCTTTTTGTGGTGTAATGTAAATGTCATTAATCACTTTTGGGGCAAATTGAGTCAAGTGATTGATGATAATGTTTTCGCCTTGTTGTTTGATATGGTACAAACCTGCATTCCAAGTGCCTACAAAGAAATTACCCAAATCATCTTTTTGAATAATAGACGCATTGCTAATGATAGCTATTTGGCGAATCACTACCGTATTTTTCTCTGTTAAAGTAGCTTCATAAAGCCCATTTTGTCCTGCTATCCATATTTTATTGCCACCTGCAGCACATAACCCATTGATAATCCCAATTTTATGATTAGTAATATCTAGTTCTACAAATATGTCTTTCTCTCTGTTATAAAAAAATAAAAAACCCTGTTGGGCAGACACAAAGAAATTGCCATTATCATCTTCGGCAAAACAGAAAGACCGTAAAAAACTACTTGTATGATATTTTTCTGGGAACGGATACCGCCTTACTTTTTGTTTCCCGTCCCAAACAGCCACAGAACGAGGTTCACTTATCCATAGTTTACCTTGTTTATCTTTATAAATACTTTTTGGATAGAACAAAGAACTATCAGAATAATCGGGCTGAGTACGAATAAGGTGCGTAAAAACTACGGTGTCTATCTGATTGTCTAACTTCGTAATACTTTGGTCGCAAATGGCATACAATTGCTTATCTATGTAGGCAAAAGATTTGAAGTAAGGGCTGAGTACCTCTTTTTTGTATTGCTTTACGTTTTTGCCGTCAAACCGCATCAAACCTGCGTCTGTGCCTATCCACACAAAACCCTTTTCATCTTTGATGATAGATTTAGTTAAATTGGTAGGCAGCCCTTGTGCCACTTGAAACAAAGTAACTTTGTATTCTTGTGCAACACTTACAGAAACCCCACAAAGTAAAGCAAAAAGATAAACAGCTAAACGGAAAAACAGTTGCATAGAAAAAGACAACAAAACAATAAGCAATCAAATAGAGCAAGACGGGTAACTAAAAGAAAGGGGAGAGTTTAGCTTCAATTTGCTATTCTACAAATTTTATAACATATCTCCAAAAGGTTGCAAAATAAAACTTTTGTAAAGTATAAACCCCTGAAGTTTTACTTTGAAAAACCATTTGTTTCAAAAAAAACTGTATTTTTGCCCCAAATATTTTGTAAAGAAATCTCATGACGCAACCCTTAGCCCATATTCATCCGAATGCAAAAATTGGAAAGAATGTTACGATAGAACCTTTTGTTACCATTCAAGGAGATGTTATTATTGGTGATAATACATGGATAGGACCTAATGCCGTAATTTGTGATGGGGCAAGAATAGGGAATAACTGCCAAATACACGCAGGGGCAGTCATCTCGAATATCCCGCAAGACCTGAAATTCAAAGGAGAAATCACTACTGCCGAAATAGGCGACAATACTATTATTCGTGAATTTGTTACTATCAACAGAGGCACAACTGACAAATACAAAACTGTCATTGGAGCTAACTGCCTTATCATGGCATACGTTCACGTTGCTCATGATTGTGTAATTGGCAACAACTGTATTTTAGTAAACTCTGTGCAGTTGGCGGGGCATGTAGAAATAGACGACTTCGCTATTATCGGTGGTACAAGTGCCGTATTGCAGTTTGTACGTATTGGCAAACACACCATGATTGCAGGTGGTTCTTTGGTACGCAAAGATGTACCACACTACACCAGAGCAGCCCACGAACCCATAGCTTACAGTGGTTTGAACATCATTGGTTTAAGACGCAGAGGGTTTAATGCTGAGAAAATAGCCGAATTACAAGAAATTTACCGCCTTATCTACATGAACGGACAGAACACTTCGGAAGCCCTCAAGACGATTGAAGCACAAGTGCCTGCCTCCGAAGAAAGAGATGAAATCGTTGAGTTTGTCAGAAACTCGAAGAAGGGCATCATGAGAGGTAGCAACAAAACTCTCACAGACGACATTAATATTTAAAACACAGGATTTTCATGCGAAAAATACAAACTCCTTCCGAAGCCCTTGTCAAAGTAATCGTACATGGTATGCAGGAAAAAAAAGCCATGAGTATAAGTGTCTTGGACTTAAGACAAGTAAAAAATGCCTTTACAGAGTTCTTTGTCATTTGCTCTGCCAACTCGGACACACAAGTAGATGCCATTATGAATTCGGTAGAAGACGAAGTACAAAAAGCATTAGGGCAAATGCCATTTAGGAACGAAGGAAAACAAAATAAAGAGTGGATTTTGATGGACTATTTAGATGTAGTTGTGCATATTTTCCGTAAAGACCGCCGTAATTTCTATGCCTTAGAAGACCTTTGGGGAGATGCAGAAATTACAGAAGTAGAAAGTTAAATCATAGATTTACATTTTTAAATAATATTTTACCCTAATAGTCATTTATTAGGGTATTTTTTATAGTAATTTTGGCTACTTATTCTCTGCAACGCAAGTAGCTATGACAAAAAGCAAAAACAGCCCTTCTATTCCGCCTTCGGAGGCACTTCGGAAAACCGCCAATTTTACGCCTACACCCAGCCAAGAATTATTATTTAGGTTGTGGGATAATTTCATTTTAGACAATACGACCCCTCGCCAAACTTTCGTACTGAAAGGCTACGCAGGTACAGGTAAAACGACTGTTGTGAGTTTATTGGTGAAAATCCTCAAAGATTATGGGTACAAAACCGTATTGTTAGCCCCTACAGGTAGGGCTGCTAAAGTCATTTCGGGCTATTCAGAACGAAAAGCCTTTACCATACACCGCATCATTTACCGCAGTGCAACCACAGACACAGGCAAATTTGTATTTGAATTGACTACAAATTATGCCAAAAACACTATTTTTATTGTAGATGAAGCCTCTATGATAGGCGATGAAAGTGATGGTTATTCTACAGGGCTTTTAACAGACTTAATCGGCTATGTATTTGAAGATGAAACCCTTAACAACAAATTACTCTTGATTGGGGACACCGCACAGTTACCACCCGTAGGGCAACCGTTGAGTCCTGCTTTAGATACGAGTTATTTGCGGAGAAATTTTCATTTGCAAGTAGGCGAAATGATATTGACCGAGGTCATGCGTCAGGAACAAAAGTCGGGGATTTTGGAAAATGCTACGCACATCAGAAACCTCATAGCCACAGAAAATTTGGCTATCCAATTTATGACCAAAGGCTACAGAGATATGTACCGCATGACAGGCGAAAAATTGGAAGACGGGCTGCGGTATGCTTACAGAAAAGTGGGCATAGAAAATACGATTGTGGTGTGCCGAAGCAACAAAACCGCCACACAGTACAACCAATATATTCGCAAACAGATTCACCACTTAGAAAGTGAAATAGAGGCAGGAGATTATTTACTAATAGTTCGCAATAATTATACATGGTTGCCAAATGATTCGCCTGCGGTATTTTTGGCAAATGGTGAGTTTGTGCAAATCAAAAAAGTGATGCGGTTTGAGGAAATGTATGGTTTTCGGTTTGCCCAAGTAGTTTTGCAGTTGGTAGATTACCCCGAACACCCACCATTTGAGGCAAAAATCCACCTAAGCACCCTACACAGTTACGAGCCTAATTTACCCACTGCCGACAACAAAAAACTGTATGAAGCCGTAGCCCAAGACTACGCAGATATGCAAAAACCAAGAGAAAGAGCCGAAGCCATACGCAAAGACCAATATTTGAATGCCCTACAAGTAAAATTTGCTTATGCCATGACTTGCCACAAAGCACAAGGCGGACAATGGGAAGTGGTGTTTGTAGAACAAGGGTATTTGAAAGAAGATATGTTGAATATAGAATTGTTGCGTTGGATTTACACCGCACTTACAAGGGCTGTGAAGGAGTTGTATTTAGTCAATTTTCATGAAAAGTTTTTTGCTACTCAATAGAAGTTATTGATTTGTAACATAGACTTTAGTCTGTGAAGTGAAGATAATTTATTGATTATCATAAAGTTAAACCACAGGCTAAAGTCTATATTACAAATTTCACCATGATTGCTGACTATAAACTATTACAAATACTATTACTTTCATTCAAAATCTTTTCTACTTCACCCACCACGTACCAATGACTATAACGAGTAGGGTGATTGAGAGAAATAATAGTACGGTTACAATCTACGAAACGTACAAAAATAGGGTTGGCATCTTCCCAAAGTCCTCTGTGATAAATCAGCCTATCGCCCATGTCCGAACTCTTAATTCTCCAGCCAAAACCATACTCAAACTGTTCGGCTTTGTTGGTTTTTCCGTGTGCGTAGGCAGACTGCAACGTGCTGTTTTTCAATAACTTCTCTTGGTATAAGGCTTGGTCTAATTTCAATAAATCATCTACGGTTGAGTACACATTTTTTGCCCCTACAATACCTTCCCGATAATCTTTGCGTATTAACTCTATGTCTGTACGACTTTTATCATAAATAAAAGAGTGTTTCATATCGGCAGGTTCAAAGACATATTTTTTCATATAACTTTGAAAAGTCATACCAGAAACCTTCTCTACAATCGTAGCTAACAAAGCATAGCCTGTATTTGAGTAGCCAAACTTTTTGCCTGTGGTAAACATCAACGGGATTTTTTTCTTTTCCAACAAGTCTATCAAATCTTGGTTATCCATGATTTTTTGCTTGTTTTTGATGTGTTTATGAAAAACGTAGGCATCATTGATGTAGTCGGGCAAGCCAGAAGTATGTTGCAACAAGTTTTTGACCGTAATATTTTTGTAGGGCAATTTTGGAAACCACTTTTTGATGTCGTCTTCCAAAGCAATTTTGCCTTGTTCTACCAAAATCAAAACGCCAATCGCCGTAATAGGTTTGGACACAGAAGCCAACTGCATACAGTAAGTCGTATCAAACTGTTGGGCGGTGTCTTTGCGGACACACCCAAAAGCCTTTTTATACACGACCTTGCCTTGTTCTGCAACTAATAGCACACCGTTGAACATTTTAGAATCAGCTAATCTGTTCATCAAGGAGTCGATACGAGATTGACAAAATTGCTTTTGGCAAATTTCGTGTAAAGGTTGATTAACAATTTTATTCTTGTTAAACAGTTCTAATTGACGGTCTTTTCCTATCGTAAGCAACATACCTAAGACCGTCAGGCAAAGGCTTCGGAATAGCATGGTCGTAATTCGTTTTCGTGATAAAGGATAGGTTGGATACTTCATTTGCAACAATATAAGTGCCTAAAAGGAATAAAACACGAAAATAGTAAAAAAAATTATAGGGATTTTTCTTTCAAATTATAGTTTTCCACTTGTTTGCTTTATATTCTAAAAGATGTAATTTTGCAGCCAGCTATTCAACATTTAACAGATAGAACAGTGGAAGATAACAAAGACAGATTTGTAGAAGGCGAAGAAATTTACTCTAAAAGAGTGAGAGCTGGTAAAAGAACGTATTTCTTCGATGTAAAATCGACAAGAGGCAATGACTATTACCTCACGATTACAGAAAGTAAGAAAAGAATGCGTGATGACGGTTTTGTATATGAAAAACACAAAATTTTCTTATACAAAGAAGACTTCGGCAAATTCTTAGAGGCTTTACAAGAAGCAGTTGCCCATGTAAAAGGTGATTTGATGCCAGATGTAGATTTCTCTCAATTTGACCGCAAAGAAGATGACGAGCAATTGGAGAGTGTCAGCGAAGAATTGAAATGGGACTAAGCCCCAAAAAATGTAGCACGGCAAGCACACTTACCGTGCTATTTTTTTATGGTAGGGGCTATAGAGTTTAGCACTAATTTTTTATATTTTACAAATAAAAGTCGTTTGCTTAAAGATGTAATCTTTGAAAAAGATTACATCTTTAAGCCTTATTATGCAAAAATACTTTTACTTTAAATTATCAATGCTTTTTATATAACTAACAATATGAAACTACTTGCAGGCAAAAATGCCCTTATTACAGGAGCATCAAGAGGTATTGGCAGAGCTATAGCCCTTCGTTTCGCAGAAATGGGTGCGAATGTCGGTTTTACCTACTTTTCGAGTGTAGAACAAGGCGAGGCTTTGGTCAAAGAATTAGAGGCTTTTGGTGTAAAAGCAAAAGGCTACCGTTCTGATGCTGCCGAAAGTGCTGCTGCGGAGGCTCTTATCCAACAGTTCACCGCAGATTTTTCTACGTTAGACATACTTATCAACAATGCGGGCATTACCAAAGACGGCTTGTTGTTGCGTATGAGTGAAGAACAGTGGGACAGCGTAATGACTGTAAACCTAAAATCTGTTTTCAACTTGACTAAAGCTGCAGCCAAGATTTTGATGAAACAAAAATCTGGTTCTATTATCAACATGACTTCGGTAGTAGGCATCAAAGGTAACGCAGGACAGGCTAATTATGCTGCTTCTAAGGCGGGCATTATTGGTTTCACAAAGTCTGTGGCGTTGGAATTAGGCTCAAGAAATATTCGTTGCAATGCCATTGCACCCGGTTTCATTGAAACAGAAATGACTGCCAAACTTGACCAAAAAGTAGTAGAAGGTTGGAAAGACGGTATCCCTATGAAACGTGGCGGTAAACCCGAAGAAGTAGCAGACCTTTGTGCATTTTTAGGTTCTGATATGTCCACTTATATTTCTGGACAAGTAATACAGATTGATGGGGCTATGCTTACATAAAACCTCACCCCCTGCCCCCTCGCCATTTGGAGAGGGGGTTAAAATATTATCTCAAAATTGTGATTTTATCTGAAATTTTGTTGGGATAATAAAAACGGCGTTTGAGTAGTTGGCTTACTTCGCCTTTTTGTTGATAGCCTTTGTAAGTTCCCCAAAACTGCATGAGCCTAAAAGTAAAAATATTTTTACATTCCTGCCAAAATACGCCTTGTTGGGCTGCATGAAACCAATCACTGAGGACATTGGCAGGAAACAAATAACAAAAATCCCAAAACGAAAAGTGTGCTTCAGGGAAAATACGGCGGTAGGCTATGGCTTCTCTGCGGTATCTGTTCAGGGTTCTTTCAGGAGTTTCTTCGTGAATATGCACAATGACTGCATCTGACCTATACGCCAACTTATATTTGAGGACTAATGCCCTTTTAGCCCAATCTAAATCTTCTAAGCCTGTTAAACTTTCGTCATATTTGAGAAATTCCCATATTTTTTTGCGAATGGCAGCATTCGCATTGTTGCAAAAAGGGTGGTCTTGTAGGGCTTGTATGCCATCTGGAAACCACTTTTTGAATACTTGGTGTTCAGAAAACTTCGTTACTTCATTGCCTACTTGCCTTCCATACACCAAAGCCACTTCGGGATTTTGGAAAGGAACTAACAAATTTTCTAACCAATACTCATCTACAGGGTACACATGGGCAGACGCAAAAATCATGTAGTCGCCTGTGGCGTGTGCAATACCCAAATTCAAGGCACGCCCAAAAGTAAATTCTTGGGGTAAAATATTGACAATTTTTACAGGGTATTCTTGGGCAATAGCTACGGTTTGGTCTGTAGAACCCGAATCTACTAAGATAATTTCCCAATCTGTAAAGGTTTGTTTCAAAATTCCCTCGAACAGCAACCGAATGTATTTTTGTTCATTAAAACTTCGTACAATGATAGAGCAGGTAGGCATAAGTGCGTCAATTTTGCAGTAAAGTTAGCATATTTACCTTTAGGCGAATGTACTTTTATTTTATTCAAACGCAAAAATATAAGGATATTCGGCAATAACCTCAGCTTGTTTGCGGTAAGTACGAGCTACTTGTGCTTGATTTTGCAAGGCTGCAATTCTGGATAAGCCCAAATACGCATACGCCTTGTATTGCCGACCTACTTCGCCAAATTTAGTAGCATTGTCTATCGTTTTGAGGTAATATTGCGAAGCAAGGGTATAATTTTTATATTTTTTTTCCTCTAAAATACCTAAAAAGACGGTATTGATTATAGGTGTAAATTTTTCAATACTTGTTTCTTGTTGCATTTTACGCAAATAAGGTTCTGCGGAGTCATACTGTTTTGATAATAACAAAGTTTCTACATATCTACACACAAAAAAACGGTTATTGGGGTAAATATTCGCCAATTCTTTGGCATAGGTAACGGCTTTATGAATGTCGTTTTCGTGGCTAAGATAAATGTGTGTCAAAAATGCGTAGGCTTGTGTTTGTGCAATGACTGTGTGTTTGGTAGAATAGACTAATTGTTGCAGCCCTAATGCCTTATTACCACTCTGAAATACCCAGACAAAGGGCTTGTAAACAGGTTTTGCTTCGGGATATGCCTCTCTGTAATAGTTGTAAATGCCTGTAGTAAAATAAAATTCATTGTACTTTTCTTTTAATGTAAAACCGTCTTTTACCAAACCGTACAAAGTTTTTGCTTCACCTAATGCCTTCATGTGTTGCCCATTTTTAGAGTAATGTTGCATCAATAAACTACGGGCTGTTAGCTCAAAAAAAATGGCTTCGGGGTCTTCGTCATTGTCATCTTGTATGGCTTGTGCAAGTGTGATGGCTGTATTTAAATACCGTACCATTTGAGGTATATTTGCATTTCCTTCTTCTAAGGGCAAGTAACGCCAATATAAATTTACTCCCTTTAGTAAGACAGGGGCAGGATGTTTGGGCAATAATTTTTCGGCTTGATTAAAGAGAATATCTGCCCCATCAAAATCATAATTATACATTTTGCTTGCCCCTTGTTTTAATAAATTCATTACCGCAGTGTTTTGTTGTAATGAGTTTTGGGCATATAGTTGTGTAGTGATACCAATGGATAGAAAAAAAATAAAATAGCGTAATAGTAGTTTCATGCAATAATGAGGGCAAAATAATTGCCAAATTTAGTAAATTTTGCTGTTGTTAGGTTGAATCAATAGCAACTTATCTATTCATACATTTGTATTATTTACCACCAAAATAAATTGTATCATGTTTCAAAGTGAAGTCAAAATTAGGATAAGGTACGCAGAAACAGACCAAATGGGCTATGCCTACTATGGCAACTATGCAACGTATTATGAAGTAGCAAGAGTAGAAACCCTCCGAGCCTTGGGTGTGCCTTACAAAATAATGGAAGAAGAAGGTGTGATGATGCCAGTATTAGAAAATTATTCTAAGTACATAGCTCCTGCCAGATATGATGATGAGATTACGGTTAGGGTATTTATCAAAGAATTGCCCAGTGTGAAAATTAAATTTGCTTACGAGTTTTACAATGAAAGTGGGCAGTTGATACATACAGGAGAAACTTTGTTGATTTTTATGAAAACCACTACACGCAAACCTTGTAAAGTACCAGAAAATATGTTGGAAAAATTAAAACCGTTTTTTGACAAAGCGTAGCTATTTAGGTACGATTGTCAAGGTCTTTTACCATTGCCAACGTACCTAAATACTTATTTTATTTCAAAATCAAAGAATTTTTCACCTTCTAAGAAGCCTTCCAATCTATCACCAATTTTTACGGCAGAAACTCCCGCAGGCGTACCTGTAAAAATCAAATCTCCTTTTTTCAGCGTAAAGAATTTAGAAACATAACTGATGATAGTGTCGAAATCAAACAACATCATTTTCGTATTTCCATGTTGGCGGAGTTCATTATTGACCAATAAGTCAAAGCTAATATTTTTGAGGTCTTGGAAATTGGCAAGAGGCACAAAATTAGACACAGGGGCAGAGCCATTAAAGGCTTTTGAAATTTCCCAAGGCAAGCCTTTGGCTTTTAATTTATTTTGTAAATCACGAGCTGTAAAATCTATGCCTAAGCCTATTTCTTCATAATATTTGTGGGCAAATTGGGTTTCAATATTTTTGCCTTCTTTACAAATTTTGAGAACCAACTCTACCTCATGATGAACATCTTTTGAGAAGTCTGGCAAATAAAAAGGGGCATTGTCTTTTAACAAAGCAGTATCAGGCTTACAAAAAATAACAGGCTCCTCTGGCTTTTCATTTTGCAATTCCTTGATATGGGCAGCATAATTACGACCTACAGCAATAATTTTCATGACTTGAGGTAAGTTTAAGCTCTTGGGGTACAACAATAAACGAAGTTTTCCAAAGTTAATAGTATTCGTACAAATAATATGCAAGTGTGTAATATTTTTTGTATAGTTTCATTATCTTCTACAAAACTTAATTTGTACCTTTGAATACAGCTTTTGTTTTCTTTGGTCGCATGATAGAGATTATTGTAAAAAAGACAGAAAATAACCCCTTTGAGTGGGTAAATTTGATTAATCCTACACTGCGGGAGTTGTCGCAGCTTTCGGTACAATATGATTTACATTCCAATCTGGTGCATGACTGTTTAGAACCTGAACACCTCCCAAAATTTGAGAAAGTAGATGATGTGTTATTCTTTATCATTCGTGCTTATGACCTCAACGCCTCTCCAACTGGCGATACAGTGCGAAAATTAACCAATAAATTGGCGATTTTTGCTAATCCAAATTTTGTGATTACGGTACACCGCACAGACCACGACTACCTCAAATTTATCCGAAATAAGTGGAAAGTAACCTCTAAACATGAAGGTATGTGGGTAAGTGTATTAAGTGATTTATTTGAAGGCATTTTATCTACTTTCGAAACACCTATTCTAAATGCTATAGAGGAGTTGGAAACGTATGAGAAAGAAATTTTTGCAGGCACAACTCCTGCCTCTATTATCCAAAAAATGTATCTCTTACGCAGACGCACCGCCGTTTATACACAAATGTTGTATATGTTTTCGGAAACTATCTTGAAAAAAGGGTTGATTAATATAGAGTCGTCTTCCTATATCCAAAACATTATAGATACTGCCGAACAGTTGCATTATAACTCCGCCCAACTGTTAGATAATTCTACCAATTTGTTGAATATTCACCTTTCTTTGGCTTCGCACCGAACCAATGAAGTGATGCGAGTTTTGACCATCTTTTCGGTGTTTTTTCTACCCCTTAGTTTTGTCGTGGGTTTGTATGGTATGAACTTTAAAGTTATTCCTGAATTAGAGTGGCAATTTGGCTATCACTATGTATGGTTTACAATGATTAGTATTGCGGTTGGTATTTATTTTTGGTTCAGAAGTAGGGGCTGGCTCAATGATTAAGTGAACAACATCAATTTTGGGAACTTATACTAAACATTTTGTGTGTTTTTCCGTTGAAAAACAACACACACATTTACTACACACTTCACATATTGGATTGACGTTGATTTTATCTGCTTCATTTTTATTATTATTCAGTACCTACGGTTGTTTCCATGAAAAACTACTATGAAATCTTAGGTTTAGAAAACTTTGCAGGCATACCAGAAGTGAAACGGGCTTTTAAACAATTAGCCTTGTTGTACCACCCAGACAGAAATCCCGATAACAAAGAAGCAGAAGAACAATTTAAACTTGTGAATGAGGCACACCGCATACTCTCTAATGAAGCAGCCAAAGCTAATTATGATTGGTTGTTAATGCAAGGGCATAACCAGCATACGATTCAAGAGGAGGCACTTCGGCAACATCAAGAAGCCGTAAGACGTGAGCAAGAACGGCGAGCCATGTACGAAGAAATGCTACGCAGAAAAAGAGAAAAGCCTGCATTTCATATTTCTAACATACAGGCTTTTGTATTTGCGGTTATTTTTGTTGGCTATGCTTTGTTATTAGCCAATACAATTACAGAGGTGTATGCTCGTGTGCAGTACCTTGTAGCAGAGGAGTTGGTAGCCGAAAAAAAGTACAAAGAAGCCTTTGAACACCTCCAAAAATCTACAAGTGCAGACCATGATTTTTTGAAAAGTTATGAATTAATGGCAAAAGTTTGTTTAGAAAACTTGGGCTATTATAACTATGCCATAGAACATTATTCGCATTTGATAGAGAAAACAGACCACCTAAATCCACAATTTATTTATCGGCGAGGATTGGCACAATGCCACCAACGGCATGATAAATTAGCCAAAAAAGATTTTGATTATATCATCAACTTATACCCAGACTCTTTGGCTGTCAAAGAAAAAATTGCAGACCATTATTATTATTTACTCAAAAGTATTCCGTTGAGTGTAGAAATTTACGAAAAAATATTGGCACAAGCCCCAAAAAACTATGAAGCCAATTTTAATTTGGGTAGTTTGGCTTTGCACCAAGAAAAGTACGAGGTAGCAGCTAATTATTTTTCAACGCTGATAGACAATGGTAAAACCACAGCTACACTTTACAAACAGCGAAGTTTGTGCTATTTGGGTTTACAAAAAATGTCGGCTGCTTGTACCGATTGGAAAGTGGCGAAACAACAAGCCCCCGAATTGACACATGAGGTTTTGGACTTTTTTTGTAACGACAGCACTGTTAGCCAATAAAAAAAACAAACTTTCTAAGAACAAATTATCTTAGAAAGTTTGGCAAAAATTGATAATGTCTTAGCTTTTCTTTTTACGAATACTGTAATTCGCCATTTTGCTAAATTTTTGTTCGTACAAATATTCATCTGCACTCATCTCCACCATAACACTCATGTTTTCCAAATACCGTTTGATATTTTCATATTGTTTTTGGAGTTCTTCATTAGGCGGAATGATAGCAAAATTGGCTTCTAAATAAGCAATTAAGGCAGTAAGTTTTTCTTTGGCTAAATCGTTGGCTCGGTTATCCATGTCTTTGAGGACTTCCTCAAATCGTTGGTTGGCAGTGAACAATAAGACTTGTTCTACTACTTCTTTCCTGATATTTTGTTGTACTTCTTCTTTATTATTACTTGGCGAAAAACGCAAAGTTTGGCTTTGTTTCACTTTGTCCATTTGCACTACTACATCATCAAAAGACCAATGTATCGTAATTTCAAAAGGTGTAGTAGGTAATTTTACTACTTCAAAACCTACTAAAACAGCTTTTTCTTCTTCTGAAAAAATATCATTCAGATTAATCTGTACTTTTCCGTTGGAGTTTTGCGAAGGATAGCCGTAAACAGTATGAAATTTGAGGTATTCGGCAGGAAACTCAATCGTAATGTGCGTATTTTGGGCAACCACCGCCAATAAACCCGCCAACTCTTTGGCAAAAATCTGCGGAATTTCGTCTGGTTTGCCTATGAAATAATAGTTTGCACCACCATATTCCGCCAAATTAGTCATCAATTCCTCGTTAAAATCTGTTCCTACGCCAAAAGTAGATAGTCCTATACTGTCTTCTCTAAATTTCTTTTGGGCTATTTGTTGTAATTGGGTTAAATCTGTAATACCCGCATTTGCTAAACCGTCTGATAATAACAAAACTCGGTTGATTAAACCCTCTTTTTCTTTGTTATTAGTTGGTTGTAGTAAGTTTAATAGCTGTTGTGTAAGCCCACTACCGCCTGTTTTAGTATTTTTTACTTGGCTGTAACCTTCTAACATACCACCACTCAAATTTGTACTGCCACCCGAAACAATTTGAGCTACTTTCTGGTGTAGTGCTTTTCTGTCTTGCACCAAAGCCGAAGGACTAAGTACATTCACTTGGTCATCATATTGCACAATAGCTATATAGTCTGTATTTTCGACATTATTAATGACAAAATCAACGGCTTTTTTGGTGTAGTTGAGTTTGTCGCCTTCCATAGAACCACTACGGTCTATCACCAATGCAATATTGAGTGGAGGACGTTGTGTGGTTTTTGGGGCTTTCATGCCTTTGGCAGAAAGATAAATGAAAAACTCTTTGGGCGGATTTTCCGTAAACCAATGCGTGTTATTAGCTAAACTTTTGAGGTTTAAAACATTAGACATAAAAAAATAGTTATAAATTTGATTGTAAGTGTGATAAGGTATATACACTGTATAAAAGTGTTATCAAGTGTACCTTTATGCTAACGTAAGCCTGCCTCAATAGTTGTGATTTTACTTGTTTTTGTTATTATTTCTCTAAAACTTACATCAAAAAATAGTTAGCTATGAAAAAACTACTTTATTTCTTTTTTATATTTTGTTGTGTCAATAGTGCTGTTTTTGCACAAAACAATGTGTATTGGAACTATAAATACATCAAAGGGGGTGTGTTTCTAACAGATACAGACTTTGTTTTTCAACAACTTAAATTTCCTGTAGTTAAAAAGCAAAAACAAACTAAATTATCTTACTCTCATCATTGGGGTAGTGAGATGTTGTTGAAAATCAAACAACCTGATACTTTACTGGAATTGCACTCACAAGATTGTTGGGGGTACGTACATAACGGCAATGTGATTCGTTTTCATGACGGCAAACATTTCATGGTGTTAGATACACAACGTATTGTAATTTATAAAAACTATTTTGACAACCACCGCCATAAAACCTATTATTTTAGTCGTAGCATCAATGATGAAATTTTGCCACTGACCTTGCCCAATTTGGCAGTAGTGTATAAAGACAATAAAAAATTTTTGAGGCTTCTCAAAAAAACAAAACACCTTCAAAGAATGTTAGCTACTTATGATACCAAACATAAAACATACATAGTGGCAGATTTATTGGCAACCTCCGAAGATGAAAATGACTGGGACGATACGTATGAAGAGGAATAAGTTGCGAAGAAAAATGATTGATGTAAAATTGAAAGCCCTAACATTTATCTGAAAAGTGTTAAGGCTTTTTATATTTTTATTTTCTATCAACAAAAAGTCATTTACTCACCCTTTTGTAGCTCTAATAAACATTTTTTCAGGCTTTCTCGCCAGTTGGGAATATTTACGCCAAATGTATTTTTGATTTTGCTTTTGTCTAAAACACTAAATTTAGGTCTAACAGCAGGTGTTGGGTATTCTGTTGTTGGAATTGGTTTTACAACAGTTTGGTAATGAGCTAATTCAAAAATAGCAGTCGCAAAGTCGTACCAACTTGCAGTGCCTTCATTGCTATAATGGTACGTGCCAAAATACGAAGTCAAACTTTGTTGGGCATGATGTGCTTGGTAGAGTTTTTCAGTAATATTCATAATTACTTTGGCTAAATCTCTGGCATAGGTTGGTGTGCCTATTTGGTCTGCCACCACACTTAACAAAGGCTTTTCTTTGCCTAAACGCAACATTGTTTTTACAAAGTTGTTGCCGTATTTAGAGTATAACCACGCTGTTCGTAAGATAATATGACGAGGACATTCCATTCTAACGGCTTCTTCACCTTGCCACTTTGTTTTACCATAAATACTTATAGGAGCAGGTTCGTCAGTTTCATTGTACCAATGATTTTTTAGCCCATCAAAAACAAAATCTGTAGAAATATGAATAAGAATGGTATTGTGTTGGTGGCAAGTCTGGGCTAATAAACGTACCGCAGTGGCATTAACGGCTTCTGCGGTGCTTACCTCTGTTTCGGCTTTATCTACTGCCGTATAAGCTGCTGCATTGATACAAAACGAAAAATGGTGCTTTTCAAACAAATTTTTAAGTTGCTGTGGTTGCGTGAGGTCTAATTGTTCCCTATCTGTAAACAAAAAATTGCATTGTGGAACCATACCAATTAAGTCTTTCATTTCGTTACCTAATTGTCCATTAGCTCCTATAATTAGAATGTTGTCTGTCATATTGGGGTTAAGTTCTAAAGTATTAATATAACAAAAAGACAATAGACTGTAGCTACTTGCAAGCAATTTAGTTTTGTTGCAAAGCCTTTTGTTACAAAAACAAGTTCAAAGATAGGTTTTTATAGCAAATCTAGCAGTAAAGTAACCGTTTTATGTTTGTCTATGTGTATCTTGATGCTATATAGTTTAGAGTGCTGTAGTAGGATTCCAAAACAATTTTTCAAAGTCTTGTATAGTATCTTCTATCACCACAATACCCTCACTTTCTAATAATTGTTGCATTTGGTCGGGTGTTGCAAAATGGTGTTTGCCTGTAAGCCTGCCTAATCTGTTCACAACTCTATGAGCTGGTACATCTGGATAACTATGAGCTTGGTTCATTGCCCAACCTACCATACGAGCAGATTGTTTACTGCCCAAATACTCGGCAATAGCTCCGTAAGAGGTTACTTTTCCGTAGGGAATCAATTTTACTACTTCATAAACGTCTTCAAAAAAAGTTGTTTTCATAATTTTTTGTATAAATACGTAAATACAAGTATTGTTTTTATACAAATATATTGTTTTTTGAGCAATATACAAATATGGTAGAACTTTAATTGTTTAGGACTGTTTTAGTGGCTTAGGCAATAAAAAAAAATAGGTGTGTTTATTTAACACACCTAAAACACTTTGTTTCTACACAAAAGGAAAGAGAGTATCTTGATTTATTTAGCTAATGATGGTACAAATATAATTAAAGTAAAATTAAAAACACAAGCAATGATTGATATAAATTTTTAAAAATCTTTAAAAAGTACAATTTGTATCAAAAAAGTACAATTTTTTAAGTGTTTTTATTAAATACTAAAGGCTTGTTACTCGAGAAGTAACAAGCCCTTAGTACAATCTACGGTTATTTTCACAACTATTTTTGCCCTATAATGATTTTATCACCTTCTTTTACAGTGCTGGTTTCACCCATTTTGTTCCAAACACGCAAATCATATACAGAAATATTGAACTTGCGGGCAATGGAATACAAAGTATCCTCTTTACCCACAGTGTAGTAGCTTACGGTTTCTACAGCAGGTGAAGATGTTTGTGGTGGTGGCAAAGTTTGTTGGGTTTCTTTCAAGAAATACTTTTTGCCTTCCTCCAACTTATCTGTTTCATAAGGTAATTTATTGAGTAACTTAAACTCTATAGTGCTTACGCCAAATCTTGTGCAAACGTCTTGCAACCTTTCGCCAGCTTGTGCATAATAGTAGTTAGGTACTTCTTCTTGTGGAATAGTGCCTGTACTTGCTTCGCTGCGACCAGCTTGTGGCGGTGGCAACCTGTCGTTATTATTGTTGGTGGCAGGGGTTGTAGGCAAGTTCAAACGTGCCGTTTCGTCTATGATTAGCACATCTCCTTGTTTCAATACATAGTTTTGACCCAAATTATTCCATTCATACAACTGTGCCAACGTAATGCCGTATTGGTCTGCAATGACTTGCAAAGTTTCGCCTTGCCAAGCTGTGTGCATTTTAGGTTTAGCAACTCTCCAAAGTTGTTGTCCTTCTTGCAATTTGCTATTGCGAGTAAGTTTGTTCCACTTCAAAAATTCATCTAAAGGAATTTTATGAAAGGCTGCAATCTCATACACCGTTTCGCCACTTTGTACGATATGATAACGGTCTGTATAAAACTTGTCGTATTGTGGCAACTCCACGCCCAAATCTCCTTGCACTTGTAGCGTAGTGCCTGCTTTCAAGGGTTCATTTTTATCTAATTTATTCCAAGCTATCAAATAACGGTAATCTACATTGTACTGTTGGGCAATGGTATAAAGGTTTTCACCTTGTCCAACAGTGTGCATACCTGCCGTTGTGTTGCTTGCCATAGGCGGTGGCATAGTTTTGTTGTAATTTGCCAATTCCTGCGGACTTGGAGCTATTGCCCCTTCAGTCAATTTAATAGGCGTACCCAAAGGCAAAGCTGCGTCTTCGTCTGTAATATTATTATACGTTTTCATGTATAAATAATAGTCATACCCAGCTATTGGCTTTTTATTATACCTTTTCGCTATGGTTTTCAGGTTTTCATTCGGTTGCGTTACAATGTGAATGTCTGTAAACGGCTGTGCTGCTTCCTGCGTAACTGTAGGCGTTGCTGCAACTGTGTTATTGGCTTTATCTGCTACTGCAACACCGTTTTCTTGTGGAACAGTCGCAGTAGGATTAGCCGTTTGTGGCGGAGGCAATAAAGCATCTTCATTCACTTTTACGCCATTGTTGGCTGCATTTACTGATTTTTGTAATGCTTTTTGTAACTCTTGGTAAGAAGGCATGACAGCATCTTCACCTATTTTAACGGCAGTACCTACACCCAAAGGTTTTGTTGCATCTGCTACATTGTTCCATTGCTGCATATAATCTGTGTAGGGTGTTCCCATTATAGTTACGGGCAAACGCAATTTTTGTGAAATACTTGCCAACGTTTCACCTTCGGTTTTAACCAAATAAATGTCTTGTGCCAAGAAAGGCTGTTCTGCCGTACTCAAATTCTTTTTCAAGGGTTCATTTTTGATAGAAGGCAAAGCAGTTGGGGCTGCGGTAGCCGTTGGTACGCCCATTCTGTCTATCAATAGTACATCATTGGCTTTTATCAAAGGTTTATTTACGTCTAACTTGTTCAACGTAGCTATATCTTCTACTTTTACACCGTACAAGGCAGCTATTTTGGTCAAAGTTTCACCACTTTTTACAGTATGCGTAAAGTTTTTACGCACTATCAACTGTTGCCCAACGGCTAATTTTACATCTACCTTAGACAAATTATTCCATGCGTAAATGCTATCTTCGGGTGTCTTGTAAAGTTTTGATAAACCATATACATTATCACCCAACTGCACAATATGAATACGATTGCCAATTAATTTGGGTTGAGATTTGATTTCTTTACTCAAATCTCCTTTCACTTTCAACACTTCGCCTTCTTGTAACTTTTGGTTTTCGTCTTTAATGTCGTTCCAAAGCAACAAATAACGGTAGTCAGGTACACCTGTTTTTTTGGCAATGATATAGAAACTATCTCCTTTCTGAATAACATAGGTGTTGTCTTTGTAGTCGTCATAACGTACCTCTTTGATAGAGGCAGAAGTTACTGCACCTGTAGTATTTGTAGGGGTAGAGTTTGTAGTATTATTTGCGGTATTGCTCTGCAAAGCTGCTGCTATAGTTTCTTTCGAAGGTTTTACGGCAGTATTTGACAATAAAATAGCCATACCTTTCATATAAGGCATATTTTCGTCTATACTCATATTAGGATTTACTTGTTGATAATAGTTGTAAATATCCATATCCAAGTTTTTGCTCTTCAATAAGGTTAAAAAACTACCATTATCATTAGGGTAAAATTTCTTCGCTATTTGTACCAATGTTTCGCCATCTTTTTCTACGATATACACACTGTCTTTCAAAAACGGCTGTGGATTATCATTTTTTGCTTTACTAATATCATTTAAAACCGTAGGCTCTACGTCTGTAGGTTTGTTAGGCGTAGGTTGATTCATGGTATTATTAGTAGGTGTGTTAGCTTTACCCACATCACTCAACACCGTAGGTTCTACGTCCACAGGTCTGCGTACAGGCTCTACTACCATCGGCTTTTTAGATTGTGTAGTGTCTGGTGGTGTAGTGGTATTGGCAGTCATTGGTAAGGTTGCGTTATCCCCACGCATCACATCGGCAGAAGTATAACCTTGTTTTGCATTTTTAATTACCAAAGTTTGACCTACTTTTAAGTTATTGTCTGTCAGTTGGTTATCTACAATAATGTCTTTGTGCGAAACACCGTATTTACGGGCAATAGCAAACAAACCTTCTTTAGCTTGTACCTTGTGCTTAATCGTAGTGCCTTGTGCCGTAGTTTGCGTAGTGGCTGGTGTAGCCGTTGGCAAAGTTGTATTTTGCGTAGCAACAGAGGTGTTATTAGCTGGTGTACTATTCGTGTTATTAGGGTTTGTAGCTACTTGCGGACTTGTGTTATTTACTTGTCCGTTGTTAGTAGTTTGCGTTGCTGGGTTGTTGTCTTTTGCAGCTACTACAGGCGTTGTTGTTTTAGCCACTTCTTTCCGCCCAATAATCAAGTTTTGCCCTTTGCTCACATTAATTTCATTAGGTAAATTGTTCCAAAAACGCAAAGAGTCTATTCTTGCCCCAAAGTTTGCAGCTACCTCGTACAATGTTTCTTCATCTTGTACTTTGTAGTAGTTAAAATTTGCATCATTCGTTACCATTGGGCTGGTAGGCAAAGTAGGTGTTGCATCTTTCGGCATAATTTCCACTTTGGTTTCCTTTGGTCTTTGCTCTTGCAACCACAACTTACGACCTTCTACAGGCTGTTCGTTAGGTAACAGACGGTTGTAATACGCCAATTTTTCTACTTTCATGCCGTATTTTTGGGCAACAGACCAAAAAGTTTCGCCCTTAGCTATGTTATGAAACGGCGTGTAGGCTTTGTCTTTTTTATCTTGTAAATAATAAGGTATGCCTTTTAGCAAGGTATCTTTTTCTTTGAGGTCATTGTATTTCAAAAACTTTTTGACCTTCAAATCATTGATACTTGCCATATCTACGGCAGCTCCTTTGTCCGTAGTGGCTATGGCGTTGTCATTCATTACTACCGCCTCCAAACCATTAGCTACTACTATTCTGTAAGTTCTATCGTTGATAGTTACGGTTCTTTTTTCTATCAAAATAGGAAAATCTTTGGACGTATTGTTGCCATTGTTGTCTGCATTACTGTTAGTCATACGCAACATATCTTGTATCGTAGCTTTATTGTTGTCTGTTACAGGCAAATAAACCACATAGTTTCTTTCTGTAGGCACACTTTCAGCCATTAACCACGCATTATACGTTTTCAATGCTTCTACAGACAAACCAAATAATTTGGCAATGTCCCCTAAATTTTGTCCTTTGGTTTCTTTGTATTCCAACAAACTAATGCTTTGCAAGTTATGTGTCCAAGCACTTTGTTGAAAGGCAATCATCAATGCCAATAAATCTAACATTTTTTCAGGAGTTTTGTCATTGATTTGTAGTTGCGTTGCACCTTTTTCTGTGTCGGGGCTGTTGCGGGCTACGTCCATGAAAGAAGTGTGAAAAGATAAGGCAGTATTCCACCAATTTCTCAAAGTGTAATTGTCTTCGCTAAATCTTTTGGCAATAGCTTCTGCTGCCAAACCAACGTGCCTTCTTTCATCAACTTTTTTGTTAATGACCAAGCCCAAACGCCATTCATCTACTTGTGTGCCTGTGAGTTGCCACAAACCAGCTTTGTCTTTGTAGGTTGCCTTGCCCACGATTTGCAGTAAATTACTTTGTTGTACTGCCAAAAACGCCATTTCTTCGGGTATATTGTATTGTTTAAAGGCTTTTAACAAAACAGGGAAATAGCTGAACTTTCGTTCTTGTAGGGCATTCAAATAGTTGGCATCTTGTTGCCATGTTTTTACTTTTTGGGTCAATCTATCTTGAACTTCGGGCTGAATGAGCAATTCTAAATTGGCAAAAGTAAATTTGGAAGGGATTTGTTGCCCATAACTACCGTAAAATAGCAAGACAAGGGCTATCAAAAAAACTGTTTTTTTCATAAGTTATTTGTTTATGGTATGCTTCATCATCACGTTTAAGAGTGGGTAAAAATATCCGTTAAATAGGGCAAAAACTATGCTGAAAATCAAAAACATGGCTAATCACATTCATTAACAGTAATTTACGAAAAAGCCTTGCTTTTGCAAATATTTTTACACAAAACTACACACTAAAACTAATTACTTAGCTGGAGCTACGGACTTAAGTCCGTAATTAATTTTACCTTTTACTACAGACTGAAGTCCGTAGCTACAGTAGAGCTAATTTTACTTGTATTTAAAATAGACAAAGACATGAATTAACAAATCTGCCTAATAAGTGTTAAGTTTGCAGCAAAGAGGCTAACAACTATGAATACACTGAAAAACCATTGGAATATTCGCACTGAACTCTTATTAGGAGAAGAAAAATTAGAAAAATTACGCAACTCTCATGTATTAATTGCAGGTTTGGGCGGTGTTGGGGCTGCTGCTGCCGAAATGATAGGCAGAGCTGGCGTAGGCAAAATGACTATCATTGATGCCGATTCTGTGGAGCAAAGCAACCGCAACCGCCAATTAGGGGCATTGATTAGTACAGACGGTATGCTAAAGGCAGAAGTTTGGGAAAAAAGGCTTAAAGACATTAACCCAGACGTACAACTGAATGTAGTAGCCAAATACCTGAAAGACGAGGAAATTCCTGCCATAGTTACTGCCGAAAAATATGACTATATCATAGATGCCATAGACACTATAGCACCCAAATTGTTTTTGATTTATCATGCTATTCAAAACAAAGTGCCGATTGTAAGTTCTATGGGAGCAGGTGGCAAAATAGACCCTACACAAGTACGCATTGCAGACATTTCGGACACACATAACTGTAAATTGGCGAAGTGTGTGCGAAAACGCCTCAAACATTTTGGTATTCAGAAAGGGCTTACAGTGGTGTTTTCACCAGAAGATATAGACAAAGAAAAATTGATTATTACAGACGGTAGCCGTAATAAAAAGTCTTTGATTGGTACTATTTCGTATTTACCGCCAATTTTTGGGGCTTTTTGTGCTTCTGTAGTGATTCGCAGATTGGCGGGTGAAGAAGTGGCTTATAGTGTTTAATATTTCCTTCATTTTATATTATGACAAAACTTAAAAACGACCTTTTGTTGCGTGCAGCCAAAGGCGAATATACAGAAAGAACTCCTGTGTGGCTAATGCGACAAGCAGGGCGTATTTTACCTGAATACAGAGCTGTGCGTGAAAGCCTTAATGGTTTTATAGATTTGGTGAAAAACCCTGAAAGAGCAGCCGAAGTAACGATACAACCTGTGGATATTTTGGGTGTAGATGCTGCCATTATTTTTTCAGATATTTTGGTGATTCCAGAGGCAATGGGCTTGCCGTATGAAATGCAGGAAAAAAAGGGACCTAATTTCCCAAAAACCATACAAACCGCAGCCGATTTACAACAACTAAAAGTGGCAGATGCAGCTTCAGATTTGGGCTATGTAGCCGAAGCCATACGCATTACCAAAAAAGAATTGAATGGTAGAGTGCCTTTGATTGGTTTTGCTGGAGCACCGTTCACTATTTTTACGTACATGGTTGAGGGTAGTGGTTCTAAGACTTTCTCGAAGGCACGAAAGATGATGTACCAAAATCCTGCACTTTCGCACCAACTTTTGCAGATGATTACAGACAGTACAATTTTGTACTTGAAAGAACAAATTAAGGCGGGGGCAGACATTGTGCAGATTTTTGACTCTTGGGCGGGCATTTTACCTCCACAACAGTATGAAGAATTTGGGTTGCGTTATATCTCTCAAATTTGTGATGCTATTCAGGAAGTTCCCAAAACTGTTTTTGCAAAAGGGGCTTTTTTTGCCAGAAAATCCATTGCAAATTTGGCTTGTGATGTCATCGGTTTGGATTGGAACATGGACGCAAAAGAAAGCAGACAGTTAATAGGAGAACAGAAAACATTGCAAGGCAATTTAGACCCATGCGTATTGTATGCTCCGTATGACGTGATTCGCAAAGAAACAAAACAACTAATAGACGACTTTGGTAAACACCGTCATATAGCTAATTTGGGGCATGGTGTGTACCCAGATATTGAGCCAGACAAAGTGAAGTGTTTTATTGAGGCGGTGAAAGAATTTAGTCAAAAGTAATTTTTATAATTTACTAAAAAAACCTATAAGATAAGTCTTATAGGTTTTTTTTGATAGGTTAATCAAAAAATTTTAATGTTTAAAATGACGAATACCCGTAAATACCATTGCCATATTGTGTTGGTCGCAAAAAGCAATAGAATCTGCATCTTTGATAGACCCCCCGGGTTGTATGACTGCCCTAATGCCCACTTGGTACGCAATTTCTACGCAGTCTGGGAAAGGGAAAAAGGCATCAGAAGCCATTACCGCATTGCGTAAATCAAAACCAAACACCTTAGCTTTTTCTATAGCTTGTTTCAAGGCATCTACTCTTGAAGTCTGCCCTACGCCACTTGCAAAAAGTTGGTTGTCATTTGCCAATACAATCGTATTCGATTTGGTATGTTTGCAAACCTTAGATGCAAATAACAATGCACGTACTTCTGCCTCTGTGGGTTGGCGTTGTGTAACGGTTTTTAAGTCCACAGCCGTTTCTGTTACCAAATCTTTGTCTTGTTCTATCACACCATTCAACAAAGTTTTGAACTGTTTTTTAGACAAAGCCACAGGTTTACGTTTCAATAACATACGGTTTTTCTTGCTTTTCAAAATTTCCAAAGCCTCTGGCGTGTAGTCTGGAGCTACTAAAATCTCAAAAAACAAACTGTTCATGGCGTTAGCTGCGTCTTCATCTACAGTGCGGTTCGTAGCTAATACGCCACCGAAAGCCGATACAGTATCCGCAGCAAAAGCACGTTGGTATGCCTCCGCAACGGTTTTGCCCAAAGCTACACCGCAGGCGTTGGTGTGTTTGATGATAGCAAAAGCCGTTTCATCAAATTCATCTATCAAACTAATAGCCCCATCAACATCTACTAAGTTATTGTAAGACAACTCTTTGCCGTTGAGTTGCTCAAACATTTCATCTAAATTTCCATAGAATACGCCTTTTTGGTGTGGATTTTCGCCATAACGCAAAGTACGACCAGCCAAAATACTTTCTTTGAAGTAAGGCGTTGCATAACTTTGGTTAAAGTAGTTGAAAATGGCGGTGTCATAGTGCGAAGAAACCGCAAAAGCCTGCATAGCAAAGCTACGGCGGTCTGCCAAATCCGTTTCACCATTTTTAGCCTTCAACAAGTCCAATAAGTCGCCGTATTGATTGCGAGAAGCCACTATCAAGACATTGTTATAGTTTTTGGCAGCAGCACGAATGAGAGAAATACCCCCAATATCAATTTTTTCTATGATTTCCGCCTCGTCTGTGGTCTTGGCTACAGTTTCCTCGAAGGGGTACAAGTCCACAATTACCAAATCAATCGCAGGGATTTCGTATTGGGCAGCTTGTTGCACATCTTCTTGGTTTTCACGTCTATACAAAATACCTCCGAATACTTTTGGGTGCAAGGTTTTCACTCTACCGCCAAAAATAGAAGGATAAGAAGTAAGATTTTCTACAGCCGTAACAGGCACACCCAAAGACTCTATGAAAGTCTGCGTACCACCTGTAGAGTAGATTTGTACGCCTTGTTGGTCTAAAACTTTGACGATTTCGTCTAATTGGTCTTTGTAAAAGACAGAGATAAGAGCAGAACGGATTTTCATGGTCGCAAAATAATTTGCCTGCAAAGTTGTTATTTTTTATGCTTGCTTACGAATTGTAAAACATAATTAACAATTTGTTAATAGGTGTGTCCGTTATCTTATATGAATAATGAAGCTATTTAATCTAAAAAATATAGAAAGATTAGAAAATTCATTGTATGGACTGTTGCTGTTTTGTTTCATATAACCAGCATTTTTCTACCCATTCCAGAAAATTAAGCCACTTTTCGCCTGTTAAGCCATTGTTCCAAACAACAACCTCATAGTCTTGTATATCAGAACTTTGGAGGTTGAAGCAATAGTAATAGTCATTATCATACAAAAAAGGGAATAACTGAATAGGCAACCCTATTTCTCGTGCTTCTTGAATACCTTGATAAATATCAAAAGAAAATTCATCAGGAATAAGGGAAAATAACTCAAATGTCCCAATGCTTAGGTTGGAATAATTTAATAGATAATCTTTATAGGAGTCAGGTAGTTTATATGCTATAAAACTCTCCAAATCATTTATCTGTACGTGTGTTGGTAAAGAAAATAAAACATTATTAGGAATACTCCATTTAGGCAATTCTGTTAAAATACTCATAATAGTTTGCTTGGAAAATAAATTATTTGAATTTACTAGTTGCTCATTGATACCTATGCAAAACTATACTTTTTTAATAAAGAAATATATTTGATAATCATTAAGTTAGCTCTGAATTGAGTAATACAGCTATTTGAGCATACTAAATTATACCAACATACGACTAGGGTTATGTAAAAAGTTGTCAAAACTTGTGAATTACTTGAAAATTGAGAACTTTTTTGCGTTTTTTACTGCCATAACCAACGCAATCTTACAACCTATTTTTGGCATCTTTTAACACAACAAAATGATATGAATTTACATGGCACAGGCATAGCTTTGGTAACGCCGTTTGACAAAGAAGGACAGGTAGATTACGAGGCACTTCGCCGACTCCTCCAACACACCGAAAACCACGTAGAATACTGGGTAGTGCATGGCACAACAGGCGAATCTGTAAGCACTACCGCCACCGAAAAAGCCCAAATTGCAGAGTTTATTCGCAAAAATAACCCTACCCAACGGACTTTGGTGTATGGTTTGGGGGGCAACAACACGCAACACCTATTAGAAGAACTCAAAAAAATTGATTTTACAGGCTATTCTGCCATTCTTTCGGTTTCTCCTTACTACAATAAACCTTCTCAGGAAGGCATTTACCAACACTACGTAAAAATAGCCGATAATTCTCCCTTGCCTATCATTTTATACAACGTACCGGGTCGTACAATGTCTAATCTTACTGCCCAAACTACTTTGCGTTTGGCAGAACACCCCAATATCATTGGGATTAAAGAGGCTTCGGGCAACTTGGAACAATGTATGAACATTGCTCACCATAAACCTGCGGATTTCTTGTTAATTTCTGGTGATGATTTATTGACTGTGCCTATGATTGCGGTGGGTGCTTCAGGGGTAATTTCTGTTTTGGCTAATGCTTTTCCGCAAAAATTTGGGGACATGGTACGCAAAGCCTTAGCTAATGACTTTGTAGGGGCTTCAAAATTACTTTACAACTTCTTGGCTATCAACGAATTGATGTATGCAGAAAGTAACCCTGTAGGTGTAAAACAAGCCTTAGAATTGTTAGGCGTATGTAGTAGTGAAGTGCGTATGCCTTTGTTAAAAGCTACGCCTGAATTGAAAAAGAAAATTACAGAAAAAGTAGAAAGAATGATGTGGTAGAGTTAATGTATAATTATTAATTAGTAATTTTTTAATTAAACATTTATGATATGTTTACCACAAGTACACTAAGAGAATATAAAAATCTTGTGAAATTGTGTCCTTGTGGTAAAATTTTCTCTTTAAATATTCAACCAATAAGTAACTTTTAAGACCAAAGACCTATTTTTGGCTGCAAAGTTTTCAGGAAAATAGTTTTCCATATACACCAAAAACACATCTGAAACAGGTTTGAAACGCCACTGCAAACGTGCATTGAGGTTTACGTTATCACTTTGTTGGTTGTACTGCAAAAAGCCTGTAAAAAACAGTTTCCTACTAAACGAAACATCTGCACGAGTACCCACTAAGGCAAAATCTTTTGATGCGTATGGTGCGGGAAAACTCAAATTGTTGTAGTCTATGTTGATATTGATAGAACCGTAAGGCTGAAAACGGTAGCTCAACTCTCCATAGAAATTTGTACGATAACCGTTGAAATACTCACCATAACTCACACTACCTCCATAACCCAATTTTGGAATACGGCTTGACATGAACCAAATGTAACCTCCATGATTGACATAAGACGTATTAGAAGGTAATTCTTTTCCTCCTGTATTTGTTGGGTCAAAACCATTGAACAACAAAGTAAAATCTCTATTAAAGCCTATTTCCAAATAAGCTGTATTCAGAAAATCTACTGAATATTGCACAGAAGTATTCCAATCTTGCATTTGTCCATCTAAACTCCAATAGATATTTTGGTAGAAAAAGGGACCATGGCGGTTCACTATTTTAGACTGTGGTGTATAAAAGTTGATGCCTGCCATTGGCTCAAAACGCCATAAATTGGTGCGTGGTACAAAACCAATGTCATTGATACGGTAGTTTCTACCTACATATTCATAATTGATAAAACTCCAAAATTTACGCCCTCTGTAACCTACATAGCCTGCGTGTGCGTGGCTATCATGCAAATTATCTGGTTTAAAGGCTTTGTGATAAAATACTTTGCCTACCCATTTATTATCCGCAGATTGCAAGTTGTATTCTAAACCTACCAATCTTGTGTAGGCATCATTACCTGCCTCACTATCAAATCTTTGGCGGTTGATGAACAAGCCTGCAATATTTGAACGTGAAAAAACTTGTCTTTGTAGAGCAGCCACCGTATAGTTTTGGCTGGGTACGTTGCCGTTGTCTGTGCCTGCCGTTTGCATATTCATTAGCCCCATTCGCCAATCTTTGTTCAAACGACCACTAAGTCTTGCCCCATAATAAATAGGATTTTGGACAATAATGCCTGTATTTTTATCACGTCCAATGCCTATTCTACGCGAAAAGAAAGGACGAATACGCGAAAAACCAAAAGAACCAAACAAATCACTATTTTCCACAAAAAACTGCCTTCTTTCAGGAAAAAACAATTCAAAACGGCTCAAATTTGTTACTTGTACGTCTGCCTCCACCGTAGAAAAGTCGGGGTTTAGCGTAATATCTAAGTTCAAAGAAGGTGTAACAGCTATTTTCGCATCAAGCCCTACATTCCCTTTGTGGTTAGCTGGAATCACACGAGGGGCAAGTTCCACTCTTTGTGTTTCTAAGTTCTTAATAGTAGCACCATGTGTGTAAGGGTTGGCGTTTTCGGGCAGTTGGTCTTTTGTGCCTTCTACAATGGCATAGGGAATCAAAGAAATATTGGCTTTGGGTTTGTGCAAGGGTTGGTCAAAGTGAATAGCCCCCGAAAAAGCCAAAGACGACAAACGGTAGTTGATAGGCACATGCACCCAAGACGACATTTCATTGCGTTTACGGTCTATTCGCCCAAAATTCATACGCCATTCCTGCGAATTTTCCTTGAAACGCAAGGTACTGAATGGAATAGCCACTTCTGCCACCCAGTAGTTCGTGTACACTTTGGCTTCTGAATACCATTTGTTATCCCAACTTTGGTCTAAATTATCTCCGTTAGAAATTAATCCTTCACGTTGCACACCGTAAGGGGTTACAGCAAATAGAAAACCATTGAGCTTATCGCCAAAAGGGTCTATGTAAAAGGCTACATTGTCATTATTCCCCCCATCAAAATCACGTCTAAGGGACGTAACCACAAAGCTTTTATCCTTGATTTCGTCATAACAAATAGCTGCGATATACAAGAATTTCTTGTCAAAAGTGATTTTGATTTCTGTTTTTGACTTAGCCATAGACGAATCCGAAGGATAGTTCATGTAAAAATCCTTCGCCAATTCTGCATTTTGCCATGCTTTTTCATTCAGTACACCATCAACCGTAATAGCAGAGTCCGTATAAACGGCGTGCAGTTCTTTGGGTGGGTACTTGCTTGCACTTTTTTGAGCTAATAAATAGGTAGTAGACAACAAAAAAATGAATAGGAAGACAGTAAATTTTTTCAAGTTAGTAATGCAATTAGTAAGTTAGTATTGGTAGTGTTGGGGGAAGTAGAGTTGTAAGAACTGTATGCGTAAAAAATAGAAAATGACAATTTTCAATAGGAAAAATGCCATTTTCGGGGAAAAACACAGTAATAATGATAGATAAGTGATAGCTAATAAGTAAGCCAAAATTATTGTTTTGACAATTATTTTACAATTCACTGCCGTTAAACTTTGTTAAGGTTATTTGTTATTTATTTTTAAAATTCCTAACTATTAAGTAGTATTGTCAATCTATTATTGGTTGTCAATCCTATAACGGTTTTCAACCTTTATAGCTATCAATAGTGTCTAAAACCAATTTTTATCTCCCAGCTCAATTACTTTTTCATTGAAACCTATAAGGTTTTGAGTAGCTTTTTAGCAATCAATTCATTTTCTCTGTTCTGTTTTCTATTGAATTACCATGAATAAATTTTATTATTTTGCTTATGTGTTGTTGTTCTTGTGTTTGCAAGGCATGGCACAAACACAACTTACCCACGAAAAAGGCTCGTATGTGGACAGCCTCAACCATTATTACCAACAAGCCGAACTGCCTTTGTATGTGTACGTTTCGCATACGCCTAACCAAACACCTACACAAATAGCCGAAGAACGAAGTGAGGACGACAAAGGCAAAATGGATTTGAAACCTATCTATTTAGATGGACATGGTAAACATTATTTACGGCATATAGACGGGCTACACAATGTTTCACAAAACTTTGCGGTGTATGCAGACGGCATAGCCCCTAAATCTGATGTTAGTTTTCTGACAGCCCCACGTTTCAACCGCAACGGCATACAATATTATGGCAAAGGACTAACCGTAACTACCAACACTAGAGATGAGATGTCAGGCATTAATACGCTATATAGTGCCGTAACAGGTGCAAACTATACCGCCTATAACGGTGCAATTACTTTTGGTACAGAAGGCGAACAAAGCTATGCTTTTTATGCAGTGGACAATGTAGGCAATGTAGAAAAAGCCAATACACGCAAATTCGTAGTGGATTTAACCAGCCCCGAAAGCTACCATAATGTAGTGGGGGTTGCCAAAGAAAAAATTATTTCTTTAAGCACAAAAATCTATTTGACCATTTCCGATAAACTTTCGGGTGTAAATGGTACTTACTACCGTTTTGATGATGGCAAATGGCGTGAATATGTGCCTAATACAGTGTTACCCTTAGACCAACTCAATGACGGAGAACATACATTGTACTACTATTCTATTGACAATGTGTCTAATAAGGAAGAAGAAAAGAAATTTGAGTTTTACTTAGACCGTACTGCCCCTATCATGTCGGCAGACGTATTGGGTGATAGATTTATTGTTGGCGACCAAGTGTATTTTTCGGGTAGAACAAAATTAAAATTAACAGCCGTAGATAACAAAGCAGGTATTAAGAAAACGTTGTATTCTGTTGATGGTACAGAGTACCAAGATTACAGTGAGCCTTTTTATTTACCAAGTAAATCAGGAGTCCATGTCATTCGTTACTATGCTTTGGACAATATGGAAAACGAAGGTGCAGGCAACCGCAACACGAAGTTTGATGAATACAAACACAATGTAAGTACGGTGTATGTGGACTTAACAGGTCCCGCCATGAGTTACCAATACCTTGAACCTAAGTTTGTGAAAGGTGATACGATATTTATTACGGGCAACACACCAATTAAATTAAGTGCCTTTGACCCCGAATCTGGTTTGCAAAAAATCACGTACAGCGTAGATGGTATTTCAGACGAAACCCCTTACAATCAGCCGATTAAGGTCAAGGAAAATGGCACACACACCGTTAATTATTTTGGTTATGACAATGTAAATAACCGAAATGTAGGTACGTTTACGTTTGTAGTGGACAATAAGCCGCCAGATGTGTATGTAACTTACAGTATTTCGCCGAACCGTTGGGAAGATGCACCGCCCTCTGCCAATGCAGGCACGAATAGCAGTAACGAAAAAGTCCCTGTTTATCCGTCTTATGTTACCTTGTTCTTGGCAGCTACCGACCAACAAACAGGTTTTGATGAAATTCGTTATAGCCTCAACAACGAAAAACCCAAAGTGTATGAAGGTTTGATAAAAGGCTTTGAAAAAAATAAAACTTATACCATTGTAATTATGGCAGAGGACAAGTTGGGCAATAAAACGCAAAAAACTATTCGTTTTAAAACGGATAAGTATTAAATTCACGAAAAATTTAATAGTGTGGGACTTCAAACTCACACTATTTTTTTCACTATTGACTATCTTTATTTATCCATGAAAAAACATTATTTTTTACCTTTTTTGCTATTACCCTATTTAGCAGCTTGCCAAACAAGCCCCACAGCAGTCCCCATAGTGTCTGCTCAAGCCGAAAGTTTTTATACCCTAAAAGACTCTGCAACGGTACAGCAAATTTACCATGAAGCCCTACAAAACGGCAAAGCATACGGTTACTTGCGTCATTTATGCCTCAATATCGGGGGACGTATGACAGCCTCACCACAAGCTGAAAAAGCAGTAAAGTGGACAAAATCTATCATGGATTCTTTGGGTTTAGACAGTGTTTGGTTACAGCCTATCAAAGTGCCTCATTGGGAAAGAGGCAAGCAAGAAAAAGCCTATATTCAAACCAATAACGGAAAAATAGATGTGCCAATTTGTGCTTTAGGTGGTTCTATTGGCACAGGTAGCAAAGGCATTAAGGCAGGAATTATAGAAGTAAAACAACTTTCTGAATTAGCTACTTTGGGAGAGGCAAATATCAAAGGAAAGATTGTTTTTTACAACAGAGGTTTTGATGCTACCAAATTTGATACGTTTGAGGCATACAGTGGTGTAGGCGACCAACGCAGAAACGGTGCTTCGGAAGCAGCAAAATATGGTGCTATTGGTGTGATTGTCAGGTCTTTGGCACAAAACAATGACGATTTACCACACACAGGTTCTATGAGCTACCAGCCCAATGTTCCACAAATTCCTGCGGTAGCTATTAGCACCAATGGGGCAAATTTATTAAGTGAAACATTGAAAAAAAGCCCTACTACACAAGTATATGTTGAAACGCATTGCCAAAGATTTGAGGATAAAATTTCTTACAATGTCATTGGAGATATAAAAGGAACGGAAAAACCAGAAGAAGTGATTGTGGTAGGTGGGCATTTAGATTCTTGGGATTTGGCACAGGGTGCGCATGATGACGGTGCAGGGTGTATGCAAAGCATAGAAGTTATACGTATTTTTAAGCAATTAAATATCAAACCTAAACGTACCATTCGTTGTATTATGTATATGAATGAGGAGTTTGGGAATAAAGGCGGTATTGGCTACGCAAATTATGCCGAACAAGAGCAAGGTCGCCTCAAACATATTGCAGCCTTAGAGTCTGATAGAGGTGGTTTTACTCCAAGAGGTTTCTCAACAGATGCACCCCCAGAATTATTAAATAAAATGCAGTTTTGGTTGCCTTTGATGAACAACTACGGCATTTCAGAAATTAAAAAAGGCGGTGGTGGCGTAGATATTACACCTCTTAAAGTGGTAGGTACAGTATTAATTGGTTATGTCCCCGACTCACAACGCTATTTCGACCTGCACCATTCTACAGCAGACACTTTTGACAAAGTGAACCCAAGAGAATTAGCTTTGGGAGCAGCAGGTATGGCAAGTTTGATATATTTATTGGCAGAGTATGGCGTACAACCTTAAACTTTACTACCATGCAACTCGATGACTTCAGAAATTTTTGTTTAGGGCTAAAAGGAGTTACAGAAGCTCTACCTTTTGATGAAAACACCTTAGTTTTTAAGGTCATGGACAAAATGTTTGCCTTAACAGACATAGCAGATTTTCGGAGCATTAACGTAAAGTGTGAACCTGAAAAAGCTATAGAATTGCGTGAAAGATACCAAGCCGTAACCGCAGGTTATCACATGAACAAGCAGCATTGGAACACCATTACTGTTGGCGAAGATATGCCCGCCAAAGAAGTGCTACAATGGACATTACACTCTTACGAATTGGTCGTGGCAAAATTGCCCAAAAAGCAACAACAAGCATTAAAAGATTTGTAATACCAATAAGTCAATACGTTTCAAAGATGTCATCTTTTTACAAGTGTAAAACCTTGCAATTTTACTGTTTTTAAAAAAGATGACATCTTTACGCATTGAACTAAATACGAATGATAATTGGTCATCAATATTTTTCAAAGATTCAAAACAAATATTAGGTACTATGTACCAAAAAAACCAGCTATTTTCTAACTTTGTGATTGTTTAAAGAGTTAGTATTGCTCTTACAATAATTTGTTTTTAACCATTCTTGAACATACATTTATGGCATCAGTATCATCAAACCTTGACAGTGCGAAAGATTCTATGGAGAAAATCTTGAAACACATACAAGGAGAATTGACAAAAATACGTGCAGGTAAGGCAAATCCTGCCGTTTTGGAAGGTATTTCAGTAAATTATTACGGTACACCAACCCCGCTTTCACAAGTAGCAGCTATCAATACTCCAGATGCTCGTACGATTGTGATTAAGCCTTGGGAAAAAAATATGTTGGCAGAAATAGAAAAGGCTATCAAAATCAGTGATTTAGGCATTAACCCTAACAATGATGGCGAAGTAATACGTTTGGTTGTGCCACCATTGACAGAAGAAAGAAGAAAAGACTTGGTAAAACAAGTAAAAAATGAAGTAGAGGCAGGTCGTGTGAAAGTTCGGAATGTGCGTAAAGACACTAACGAAAGCTTGAAAAAGTTACTCAAAGAAGGTATTTCTGAAGATGACGTAAAAGCAGGAGAAACTAAAGTACAAACTTTAACTGACGGCTACATTAAAAAATTAGACGAAGTATTGGCTGCCAAAGAAAAAGAAATTATGACAGTTTAATTTTCACAAACCAAATGAGTATTCAACACCGCAAAAGATTCAAAGCCTTTGCGGTGTTAGTTTTTTACCCTCTTTTGTGCTGCAAATAATAGTTTGTTAATGCGAACTTAATTTTACACCAAAAAGTTACTATAAAAATAAGAGAATGTATGAAAAAGAAAAAAGAAAGCACTACTGCCAAAAAGAAAAAAGAAATAGACGCAGCTCATGTTCACCCCGACCTCAAAGGGTTTGATATTCATATCAATTCTTTTGGAGAAATTGTGTCTAATTATAGCATAGACCAACTCAATACTTTTTTGAATAAAAATGTTGTAGATAAAAAGCTAAAAGACAGAGAAGACTTGCCACCACAAGAATAAGCCCAAAGTTTTGCTCAATCGTATCGTCATACATTGAAAGAGTAGTACATTTGTGCCTTAAACAGTTGTAAGGATATGGTCATTTTAGCAGCCAACAATATTTATAAGAAATATGGCAACGTACAAGTTTTACAAGGTATAGACTTAGAAATTTGTAAAGGAGAAATTACGTCTATAGTAGGAGCTTCGGGTGCAGGAAAAAGCACCTTGTTGCATATCTTAGGCACATTAGACCAACCCGATAGTGGTACAGTAACACTATTGAATAAACCTATTCATAATACCACACCGCAAAAATTAGCAGCCTTACGTAATCAACATTTAGGCTTTGTATTCCAATTTCATAACCTACTTCCAGAGTTTACAGCCCTCGAAAATGTCTGTATGCCAAAGTTCTTGCTCAACAACCACACAAATAATAGAGCAGCAATAGAACAAAGAGCCACCGAACTATTAGACTTATTAGAAGTAAGCCACCGCAAAACCCATAAACCTTCGGAACTTTCAGGCGGAGAGCAACAAAGAGTAGCTGTAGCAAGGGCATTAATGAACCAACCAGACGTAATTTTAGCAGATGAACCTTCAGGCAACTTAGACGGACAAAGAGCCTCTGAACTACACCAATTGTTTTTTAGATTAAGAAAAGATTTTGGGCAAACTTTTGTAATCGTAACGCACAATGCTGAATTGGCAAATATGGCAGATAGAAAAATAGAGTTAAAAGAAGGCAAAATTTTATTGTAAAATAGTAGCTTTAAAGCCTTTATAGACTAGAATACTAAAATAAACAAAAAATGCTGTTAAGTTTTCACCTAACAGCATTTCTATTTTTAGAATTACCAATTACTATTGAGTAATTTGGTAGCTAAGAATTTCACTTGCACTAACATTTTCTTGTTCGTTTTTGAAGTTCAAACGTTTTACACCTTTGATTTCAATTACGATACGGTCACCTTCTTTAGCTTGGCTAGCAAAATCTGTTAAGTTTACCTCATCAGATGTTACTTTTTGTTGCTTGATAGCACGACGACCACGAGCCAATGTTAATTCCCATTCTACAACTTTGTAACGAGCATCTTTTGGTACAGCATCTTTGAAACCAGGGTCTGGTACAGCTACAGCTCTTAAAGCACGAGGGCAAGCACCACCATTTTTAATATCCAATACTTTACCACCATTCATTACTTGCAATGTTGGTTTTGGGATTAATTTTACCTTGAATTTCTCAATACCAATTTTGTTACCACTACTTGATACTGTAATATCAACAGCAGCAGCTTTAGGTACAACAGTAATTTTACCTTTAGATGCACCTTTGATAATTTCGCCACCTGTCGCACTGAATGAAGGGTCATAAGAAGCACCTAAAGCTGGTACATCTATTTGTAAATCATTACCACAGTTCAAATATAAAGCAGATACGTTACCAGCTTCTACTTTGATTACTGGCTTTGCTACAAAGTATTCTTCTTTGAATTTGAATACTGTATCTTGACCATCTGCTTTCTTTATGGTGATAGAACCTTGCCATTCACGTTTTGCTAAACCTGCCGCATCATAAGCAGAGTTTTCCAAAGCTGGTGCAGTAAATTCTACTTCACCTTCATTACCATTTACTTTCACAGAGCCTTGTGATACAGACATACGAGGCTTAATTTGTGAAGAAGACGCAGTAATGAACATTTTAGCTTTGTACTTAGTACCCGCAGCTACTACCTTAGATTCTGCCGAAGCCATACCTTTGATTTGGTCAAATTTAATGATAACACCACCAATACGATTAATGATTCTTTCCACAGCTTTAGCTTCCACACGAGCTACTTTAGAATCTATATCAGATAAAATGGCTAATGCTGCTACTAATGGTGTACTTTCAAAAGTAATCTTAGCAAAATCTTTATTGTTTTGCTCAGGGTCTTTTTTGTACATATCCATTTCTTTGGCATCTACAGCTATTGGTTGGTCTAAGTCTTTTAATGCAGTATCTAAATTTGCAATATCTTTTACATATTTGTTCAAATATTGCTGCATTTTATATGCCTCACCTGCTTTACTACCTTCAGCACCAATCATGTAAGCCATTACTTCATTATCATCTTTTTTACCAACATAGTCACCCTTCTCATCACGACCACCTGTTCTTTTAATAAGTTCGTCGCGACTTTTATTTACTTGTGAAATAACCTCATCTGTTTTCTTTTTTACTTCCTCTGCCAACTTCAGTAAAGCTAAATCTTTAGGAGTATTACCTTGCTTTTCAGCTAATTCAGCACCTCCTTTAATTTGCTTTTCTGTTGTTTTGCGTGTAACGTCTACAGAGTATTTCAAACTTTCGTCAATAAAGACGAATTTGTCCAATATAGTGTTGCTAACTTGCAACGCTAAGAGAGCGGTGAGTACAAGGTACATCAAGCCGATCATCTTCTGACGTGGTGTTTCCTTACCGCCTGCCATGTTTCTTTTGTTTTAAGGTTAAATAAAAATTAAAATTATGAAAATGGTAGGGCGATTAGCCTTTCATTGCAGTAAGCATATTTCCGTAAATCTTGTTCAAAGAAGTAATGTTACCAGTCAATTTGGTCATTTGCTCTTTGAATACTTGAGATTCTTTGCTTGCATCTGCCATACTTTCCATAGCTGTTGTCAAGTTACCATAGAACTTGTTAAGAGCTTTTAAGTGGCTGTTAGCATCTTTCAATTCCATTTCGTACACTGCGTTCAAAGCACCTAAGTTCTTTGTAATCAACTGTACTTGGTCATGGTAAGATTTAGCATCTTTAGCTGCATTTGCCATAGATTCCATAGACTGAACAGTCGTAGAATATGCTTTGTTCAAGTTTACTAATGATGTAGATGCTTGTTTTACGTTAGTTGCGTATTCGTTAGTTACGTTTACAGCTTCTGTCATGTCTTTCATTTTACCAGCAGTATCATTCAAAGACTTGATACCTTGACCGAATTTTTTGAAAGAGTCTGGGCTAAGGTCTGCACCACCTAATAAAGCATCAATAGCTGCAACAGACGCACCTGCTAATTCAGGAGTTTTGTCTTTAGGTTTGTGAGAACCATGACCACCTGCTAATTCTGGGTAAGCTAATTCCCAATCGTAATGCTTCTCTGGAGGAGGAGCTGGTTGGAATGCAAACATTAAGAACAAGGCAGCCTCAATAGACAAACCTGTACCCAACATGATACCTGCACCTGGTAAGTGAAGGATTTTAAACATGGCACCGAAGATAACGACTGCCGCACCAACACTTGTTACTTTTGGTGCTACCACACGGTAGAAGAACTCTAATTTTGATTCTGCATGTAAAGCCATTTTTCTGTTTGGTTTTAATTAAGTGATTAGATTTATTAAAAGATTTGATGTTTGAAGTGCAATAATAGAGTTTTTTTGTTTTTTTCAAAAAACTTACTAAAAAATTACAAATTTTTTTTCTCTTTTTTACACTTGACACTGTTTTTAGGGTAATACCATAAAGAAAATAGAGGTGTACTGTATTGCAATTAGTGTGGTGAGCATCATTAAGTACATTTTCATAACTTAATAACAACTCATTAACAAATGTAACCAACTTTTTTAAACTTTTTTTACAAATTCGCAAAAAAAATTATTTTAGCTAAACTACAGCCAAATTGTATGCCAATATACTGTTTTTCTGAAAGTTTTGCTTAAGAATTTGATAACAAATAATTAACAAAAGTACACTATTGTATCTCCAACAACTCGCAAGCTCGGCGTGCTGCGTCTTGTTCGGCAGTCTTTTTACTAAATCCTGCTCCTTTAGATACAATCTCGTCATCTATCAATACTTGTACCTTGAATTGTTTTTGGTGGGCAGATCCTTTTTCCTCCAATGTTTCGAAACGGACAAACTTATTATTTTTTTGCGACCATTCTATCAATTTAGATTTGTAATTCGTGTCTGTTTCTATCACTGTTTCTAAGTCTATGTGTGTGTGCAAAAGTTTGTCTATAATAAACTGTTGGCATTTTTTAAAACCTACGTCCATATATACTGCACCAATAAAAGCTTCCATTGCATCTCCATAGATATAACGAAAAGAAGACATATTGCGGTTTTTACTGTCGTATTCTACCAAATCATTTAATTTTACTTTTTTACATAGTTTATCCATAGATTCTCTACTTACAATACGAGAACGGATTTCTGTCAAAAATCCTTCGTTTTTGTAAGGAAACCTTTTGAACAAATACTCTGCCACGACCATTCCTAATACAGCATCTCCCAAATACTCTAACCTTTCATTAGATACTTTGAAGCCTCCATTTACTTCTTTAGCTACAGAGTTATGTATCAAGGCTAATTTGAAAAGGTCTAAGTTGCTGGGCGTATAGCCTGTAATATTGCGAATGGCTGTCCGCAGTTCTTTGTCTTCGGTAGTTTCTATTCGGAAAAGCCGTAAAAAAGATGATAAAAAGCTAATAATACTTGAAGGATTTAAAAGTGAAAAGGTTTACAAATGTAATAGCAATTTTTTTTTTTTTCAAAATTCACGTTTTTTTCTGCAAAGAAAACACTTGCTGCAAACGTAATAATTTTTTGCCAATAAAATAGGCATTTAATTACTTAAATGCCTAAAATAGATTAGAAGAATACTATCTAAAAGAATATTAATTAGTCAATGCCATCAACAAGTCATGTTGTGTGATGATATGTACTTTATTAAACTCATCTCTTACCAACAAGGCTTTGTTATTTTTATCTATCAAAGAAGACAAAGCATCTACCGTATTGTCTAAGCCAACGAAGATAAAAGGCTTGTCCATGACCTCACTTACTTTTTGTGATTTAGATTCAGGGTTTTCTATCAATAAGTTTAATACTTTGCTATCTGACACACTACCCACAATTTCATCACCATCAGAAACAGGAAGTTGTGAGATACCTGCTTGGCTTAGTGCTTTTACGGCTTCGCCCAAATTCATATCTTTGGTTACGGTAATCAATGCTGAATGCCCTTGACGTTTGGCTATTATATCTCTGGCAGTAGCAAAGCTGCGTTGCTCTAAAAATCCGTGGTCTTTCATCCAAGAGTCGTTATAGACTTTGCCCAAGTACCTTGTGCCGTGGTCTGGCAAGATAATCACCATGACATCATCTTCTTTCAAATGTTGTTTGGCATATTCCAATGCACCATATACCGCAGAACCACAAGACCAACCTACAAATAAGCCTTCTTCTCTTGCCAATCTGCGTGCCATGACTGCTGCGTCCTTGTCTGTTACTTTGATGAAATGGTCAATCAAATCCATATTGACGTTTTTTGGCATAATGTCTTCGCCAATTCCTTCTGTCAAATAAGGGTAGATTTCGTTTTTATCAAAAATGCCTGTTTCTTTGTATTTTTTGAACACAGAACCATAAGTATCTATACCTATAGTTACCACATTAGGATTTTTTTCCTTCAAATACTTCGCTGTTCCGCACATTGTACCACCTGTACCTACACCACAAGCATAATGCGTAACTTTGCCTTCGGTATCTCTCCAAATTTCTGGGGCTGTAGTTTCGTAGTGAGCAGCAGAGTTTGACTCGTTGTCGTATTGGTTCGGGTAGATAGAATTGTTGATTTCTTTGTTCAAACGGCGAGCCACAGAGTAGTAAGAACGAGGGTCTTCGGGTTCTACGTTAGTAGGACAAACAACCACTTCTGCCCCTACAGCACGCAAAATGTCCATTTTTTCTTTAGACTGTTTATCTGCCATTGTGAAAATACAACGATAGCCTTTTGCCACACCTACCAACGCCAAGCCCATGCCCGTATTGCCAGATGTGCCTTCTATAATTGTACCGCCTTGTTTCAATACGCCGTTTTTCTCGGCATCACTTATCATTTTAAGGGCTATACGGTCTTTTACAGAGTTACCGGGATTAAAGTATTCTACTTTCACCAAAATAGTGCCTTTAATGCCTTTGGTTACTTTGTTGAGTTTTACTAAAGGTGTATTACCGATAGTATCTATGATTGAATTGTAATATTTCATAACACTGTTGTTGTGAACTTGGTTAGGCTATTTTTTTGACAAAGTTAATGAAAAAAGTAGGGTGCATACTAAAAAAACACCTTGTTTTATTATTTTGTCATTTTTACATAGGGTAGGGTTTGCAAACCCTACCCTATGTAAAAATATACTTTGGGGTGCTATTTACCCAACAAAAACAATAAAGGAATATGTAACCGTTGTTGCCAAGCCTTTTCGGTGTGGGCTTCTCCTGCAAATTCTTTGGTGAGCCAATTCGTTGAGTCAAATCCTTTTGCTGTCATAATTTCATCTGCCTGTTTTTGGAAGGGCGGATACAAGGCATCTAAAGTAGCTGTACCGTAATCAAAATAGATTTTGTGATTTTTGGGTGAAGGCAATTTTTTACGCAAATATTTCATAAAAGCAGCAGGAATAGGGTTGTTTTCTGCCTTAAAAATGCCTACCCAATGCGTAGAAAGACAAGCTGCCCCACCAAAAACTTTTGGATATTCACAAATTGCATACATAGAAATTAATCCGCCCATGCTTGAACCTGCAATAAACGTATTGGCTGCGTCTGTAAGGGTAGAAAATTTCTGGTCTATAAATGGTTTTAGTTCTTTGACCAAAAACTTGAGGTATAAATCTGATTGCACAGGGGCATTGAACAAAGGCACATCTTTACTCCGAAAAGTTTTGAGCAATGTATCTTGTTGGTATTGAGTCAAATACTTGAAAGGTTTTTGTGGAAAATACTCACTGTGGCGAAGTTTACCGCCATTCCACACCCCCACGACAATCGTATTGCGAATTTTTCCTTCTTTGATAAGTTGTTGCATAGTTTCATCTACGCCCCACTCTTGTTTGTTCCAAGTTGTTGCCGAGTCATATAACATCTGCCCATCGTGCATATACAAAACAGCATATTTTTGTTTACTGTCATAACCTTCTGGTAACCAAACATCTACGTTACGAGGGGCTACGTATTTAGACGGAAAATCGGCAAACCGTTGCAAACTTCCTCCTACTACTTTGGGCAATGTTTGAGCATACAAAACTGTTTGTAGGGCAATAGACAAAAAGATAAAATGTAGGATTTTCATATTTATTCTAATAATTAAAGTTTTCAAAAAGATAAAACTTATCGGGGACTATTTCCAAATAAATTCAGCAAAATATTAGACTATTCACACAATAGCCACTAACTTAGTTAGTCATAGCCTTATTTAAAGCTATTTTTGTACTTATGCGTTTTTTGGTGTTCTTTTTAGTGGTTTTTGTACCAATTTTAGTAACTGCCCAACAAAACATGGTGGATAGTTTGCACTATCTATTGCGACAACACGCCCAAATAGACACTACACAAGTACGTTTATACTGTAGTTTGGCTTTTAATTATTATCGAATCAACCCTGATAGTACCCTTATTTTTGCCCAAAAAGCTCACAATATTGCGACTGAATTAGCATATACTTGGGGTATTGCAGAAAGTCTAAAAAATATAGGTGTAGGACACTATGCCAAAGGAAATTATCATGCAGCTTTGGGCTACTACAAAGAGGCTCTGCAAACCTATCAAAAAATAGATAATCATAAAGGCATGGCAAGTTGTATGAATAATATTGGGGTTATTCACAATGACTATTTTTTGAACTATGACAAAGCCTTATTTTATTTTCGTCAAGCCTTAGAACAATTTAAGATATTAAAATACGAAAAAGGTTTGGGGCTTTTGTACGGAAATATTGGTGAAAGTTGTTTGCTCAAAGGTGAATACGATACGGCTTTGGTGTATTTGCAACAGTCATTAGTTTTAAACAAAAAATACAAAGACCAAACCTTAGAATGTTTAGACTTGTACCATTTGAGTAGAACTTTGGTGGGTAAAAAAGATTATAGCAAAGCAGAACAATATGCCAAAGAAGCATTGGTATTGAGTAAAAAAATTAACAGTAATAGAGATATTGCCAATAGTTTATTACAATTAGGCATTATTTACAAGGCTACCCAAAGGCTACAAGAAAGTGAAACGAAACTATTGGCAGCATTGGATATTTCTCAAAAAAAGGGTAGCAAAGAAATAAGTAAAGATGTAAGTTATGAATTGTATGATTTATATGAACAAAAACAGCAGTTAGCAGCAGCTTTAAAGTATCACAAATTGTACGATAACATCAAAGACAGTATTCATTTAGTAGAAAAAGACAAAATTATTAAAACATTGGATTATGACTACCAAATCCATGACAAAGAGCAGCAGATTATTTTATTGGAAAAAGACAAACAAATTCGCCAAGAGGAAAAAGCCAAAGAAAGGGTTTTGATTATTTCTTTGCTAATTGTCATTACGTCTATGTTGTTATTAGGGGCTATTTTGTTTGGAGAAAGGCAAAAACATATTCGATTGAATAACTTGTTGCTACAAAAAAATACTGAAATCCAACAACAAAAAGAGGAGTTGACTCTACAAGCACACCAATTAGGTGAAACGAATCAGCTCAAAGACAGGCTTTTTTCAGTCATTGCCCACGACCTCAAAAGCCCTATCAATACATTAAAGGGAATGTTGGTGTTATTGTCATTAGACACCCTTTCGCCTGAAGATTTGCAGATGATTCGCCAAGAAGTAAACCGCCAATTAGGAAGTATAGAAAACACCTTACACAATTTACTACATTGGGCAAAAAGCCAACTTTCGGGGCAAATTTCGCACCCAGAACGAATAGAAGTAGCGGAGTTAGTAGCCGAAAATGTGTCTTTATTGTACGCCACAGCCCTCGCCAAAGACATCACTTTAACCTCTACAGTTAGCCCAAACGTAACAGTGGTGGCAGATTACCAGCAGTTATTAGTCATTATACGCAACCTCATAGCCAATGCCATTAAGTTTACACCCAGCAAAGGAAGTATTATGATAGCAGCCGAACAGCAAACCAACGAAGTAATTATTTCGGTTACAGATACAGGCGTAGGCATGACACCCGAACAGCTACGCAATTTGTTTGGTATGCAAACCCATTTCAGTTTGAGAGGCACAATGGGCGAAAAGGGAACAGGTTTAGGTTTGCTTTTGTGTAAAGAATTTGTAGAAAAAAATGGCGGGAGTATCTCGGTAGAAAGTGAAGAGGGAAAAGGAAGTGTGTTTTATGTGAAATTACCTATAGCTCAATGACATGGGAAAAAAAGCTATTACATGGAAAGTTCTTCAACTATTGAATGACCTTTATACAAAACAAGTCTGTAAACAACATGATTTGTCTGTATATGAATACGTGGATTATGTCATTACACAAACAGATTGGTTAAAATGGGACAATAAAAAAGAGATAAGTATTCGTACTAACAAACAACTCTACTTCAAAAATTGGTATGAAAATAAACAATTTGACAAGACTTATTCACAAATTCAAACTATTGTGAATAACTATGTACTCAATAATTTGATTGATGAATGTACCTTGCAACAATTAGAAGGGCTTAGCAAAATAGTACAACAAGCTAATGAATTACATCAACAAGAAGATTTAACACTGAAAGAAGTATCAAGTTTGTATTTTGATGATGCCAAAACGGTAAAAGAAGGGAGTAATTTATATAAAGTAATTTGTAAAGTCTTAGCTCGTGAGGATTTTGCTAAAGGGCAACAGTTTTTACAAGTGCTGCATTGTACGCAAGGCTCACCAGCTTATATTGTATTGTGTGAAAATGAAAACCAACTGCACAAAAAAAGAAAAACCAACATAGAAATATGGGTAGCAGGAGGCTATAATGTACCCAAATTAGATTTTTTGCCTCAACCTTCTTGCCCTATTTTTTATTTAGGCGATTTTGACCAAGACGGCATGGATATTTTCTTGAAGGTACAAAAATATTTGCCTTCTATTCAACTTTTATTACCACCTAACTACCAAGAATTGGCTAAAAACATTACACAAACGCAACACCGCAGCCAATGGCAAGCAGATTTCCCCTTTCATCTGTTTCCGCCCAAAGCCCAAGTAGTTTTGCGTTTTTTAGTACAAACCCAGCAATGGATTGAGGAAGAAAGTATGAATTTGGAAACGTGCATTCAACACTATTTTAAGTAGCCAACATTTACTGTTAAGCCTTTAAACTTTCATCTAAAATCCACTGCAAAACCGCCAAAACCTCGTGAGGTTTGGTAAAAGTCAAAGGCACATAATTAGGGTCAATGTAAAGATTATTGTTTTCCAACTTCAAAAAACACCACGAAAAAGCATTGGTTACACAGCCGAAAATTTGTTTTTTGGGCTTACCTTCTCTTTCGTTAAATAGTTGGGCAGCATACATTTCTGCCCCACATTGTGCTAAACCTTTGTTAATTTTATCGTCTTTTGCCTCAACAATACAGAAAACAGGTGCGGTAATATCAACTTGATGTGCAGCTAACGAAAGGATAAAATCACAATAGCCCGTTAAATTTTTTTCACTATCTACGTCAAACTCATACCCCGAAAAAGATTTGAATTTGTTAGGGTTTTTTCTGCGAATTTCTTTTAGAATAGGGGTAATCACATATTCTGATTTAGCTTTTTCAGAAGACAATCCTTCGTTTTTGGCTTCCATCAAATCATTTAAAATGTATTGCGTAGGTTCAAATAAAGCATATTCTGTAAGCAACCAATCTTGTGAAATGTTTTGAATCCCTAATTCTTTACGTAGTTGCTCTAACTTTTTAAATTTATTGTATGCCATAAGTCCCAAAGTTTATCTAAACAAAAATACGAACAAAGTGGTAGTTTTAAAAGAATTAAGCTAATAATAGGAGGCACACGCAAGAACTATTTTAGTTTTACTCAAACAACTTTCCTACTCAAAACCTTATGTTTGCATAATATTTCTTTGCTACACTATCTTATTAATAATTTGCTTAAATTGCAAACCATAAAACAGCTTTCACGAATTTTACACATTCACTTATCCATAAATAGATTATGATTTTCGAACTTACCGAAGAACATTTGGCGGTGCGTCAGGCAGCCAGAGAGTTTGCACAAAAAGAACTATTACCGGGCGTAATAGAAAGAGATGAACACGCCAAATTCCCTACTGAACAAGTGAAAAAAATGGCGGAATTAGGCTTTATGGGCATGATGGTAGACCCTAAATATGGCGGTGGCGGTATGGACGCAGTGTCTTACGTTTTGGCAATGGAAGAAATTGCAAAAGTAGATGCTTCGGCAGCCGTTGTGATGTCTGTAAACAACTCTTTGGTGTGTTTTGGTTTGGAAAAATACGGTTCAGAAGAACAAAAACAAAAATACTTAGTGCCTTTGGCAAAGGGTGAAAAAATTGGTGCTTTCTGTTTGTCAGAACCCGAAGCTGGTAGTGATGCCACACAACAGCACACTACTGCCGTAGATATGGGCGACTATTACTTATTGAATGGTACAAAAAACTGGATTACTAACGGTAATTCGGCTTCTACGTACTTGGTAATGGCACAAACGAACCCTGAAAAGAAACACAAAGGTATCAACTGTTTGATAGTGGAGAAAGGTATGGAGGGTTTTGTAGTAGGTAAAAAAGAGGATAAAATGGGTATTCGTGCCTCTGACACACACTCTTTGATGTTTACAGACGTAAAAGTACCGAAAGCTAACCGTATTGGCGAAGACGGTTTTGGTTTTGCCTTTGCCATGAATACCTTGAATGGTGGTCGTATTGGTATTGCTTCGCAAGCATTGGGTATTGCTCAAGGTGCTTACGAATTGTCTGTAAAATATTCTAAAGAAAGAAAATCTTTTGGCAAACCTATTTCAGAACACCAAGCTATTGCCTTCAAATTGGCAGACATGGCGACTAAAATAGAAGCTGCTCGTTTGTTGTGCTTACAAGCTGCTCGCATGAGAGATTTAGGACATGACATTGCCCTACAAGGTGCAATGGCGAAGTTATACGCCTCTACGGTGGCTATGGAAGTAGCTACAGAAGCCGTACAAGTACATGGTGGTTACGGTTATGTGCGTGAGTTTCACGTAGAACGTATGATGCGTGATGCCAAAATCACACAGATTTATGAAGGAACTTCTGAAATTCAGAAAATTGTAATTTCAAGACACGTTTTGAAATAATAGCTTTTAAGTAAAATGGTTTTAAACTCAGAAAGTTTAAAACCATTTTACTTAATTAAAAATTACTTATTGTGGCAAAGGTTTGTAGTTAGACTTTTCAAAAATCACCTTTGCATTCATATCTTTCATCAAGTTGGGTAATGTTACGGTAGGGTTACTTTCCATGTATTTTCTAACAATCTGCCAACCCAACCACCGCCCAATTCTACCGGGACATTCATCACCGATTTCACCCACAAAAGGTCTTTCGCCAATATAACGGTTGATTTTGTCCAAAGACGCATCAAAAAACAAGTTATTTTCTACGAAATGCCCCCAAATAATGTCTTGGTTGAATTTACAGTTTTCTACCTCTCTGCCCGTATAACCAATTACCAAACTGTCTGGTACATTTGGAATTACCCTTTCCATGAAATAATAAGTTTTGCCATGATATATCATTTCATTTAACAAGGTCTTTTTGCGAAAGTCTGTTTCCACTTCGTTGTACTTATTAGACAAAAACATCATGACCGAAGGCACTACATATTCTTTTCGGTAACGTCTGTAAATATAGTTGGGTACATCTCTCATACGGTAATGAGCCTTATCACCTAAAAAACAGTCTAAACCTATCACAATCAAGCTGTCAGAAACATAAACATCATTTTCAAAACCTGTAACTACAGTATAGATTGGCGGAGGCGTAAAGTCTGGGTAATTCGATTTGATGATTTTAAAGGCTTTTTCAAATTGAGCTTTGAGGTCTGCCATATCGCCAAAATAGTGATTGGTCTGACGAGTAAGAGTGTCTATGTAAGGGCTTTGGGAAATTTTCCAAATAGAATTTTCTACTACAGAATCTGGTAGTACACCTTTTTGCAAAAAAATACGTGCAAAAGTTTCGTTCTTGTCTAAAAACTTCGTTACGTCTTCCTTTTGTTTGATGTTTTTTACTTGGTTTTCGAGTCGGTTGATGTTTACCTCTACTTTGATATTTTCGAGGTCTTTGTCGCCTGCGTGTCCATGTCTATCACATGAACTTGTGGAATAGATGAGCAAACAAGTTGCTAAGATGATGATAATGTTAAACTTATCTCTAAAAATTAAAAAGATGACACCCATATAATGAGTATTTGTTCCAAACAGTGATTTCGCAAGTTGTAACAACTTCGCCAACGGTTGCTGTTTTTGACCGTACTTTTTGCAATTTTTTAATTATGCTACAAAAAGCCAACCTCACGAATCTACTTTTAGTGTATTCGCAAAACTGTGTAACAAAGGTAAAAAAGATTTTAGCAACAATAAAAGAAAAAGACTTAAATCATAGTTAGTTTAATTAGCTAAAATGTGAGTTTACAAGGAAAAAACTAAGTTTTGAGGTTTAATATTTAATTCATTAACAAACATTACATAAATAGTATTGTTTTAAACACCTTCTCTTGCTAACGTCTGTATCTAATTACTATTGGCTACCGTAAATAAGAAATTGTGGTATTTTTAAAAAATAGTTGTAATAAATTACTACTAAAGAACTCAATCTACGTTAAACAACAATAAAGAGCTTATTATTTTGAGAATACTGGCATTCTTTCAAGGGTTTAACGTAAAATCTATGTAGATTTTAAGTAAAATTTTGAAAAATGATAAAATATCTTTATTTTTAATCAATCAACGGCATCAATCATTTTCTACCTCCTCGCTGCAATGAATAACCTAATTGTAGAAAAAACAAGTCCTGTAACCCCTTACGTAAATTTCAATGCTGAAACGGGTATCTGTGAAATAGAAGGACAATCTTACATTGCTAATACGTATGCGTTTTATGAACCTCTTTACTCTTGGTTAGAGGAATTTGTAACTGTAGCTGGTGGTTCGCACAAAGACGTTGATTTTAACCTCAAAATCACGTACTTTAATACAAGTAGTTCTAAATGTATTTTAGAGATGTTACGTATTTTGCGTAAACACAAAGATAAAGGTGGAAACTTGCGTGTAAATTGGTATTTGAGCCGACAAGACGAGGATTTAGAAGACGAGGTGCAGTATTTTGCAGTAGCAGCAGGCTTAGCTATTCAGCTAAATTGGTTAGATAACTAAACTCTATGGCACAATTATTTACTCCTACCACCTATTTTACGTTAGCAGAACAGTCTATAGGCGAGGGTTTATTCAAAGAAAAAGGTAGTAAGTTTTTATCTTTTGCCTATCATGTCAAAACAGAAGAAGACGTAAAAAATTATCTTGCCCAACTCAAAAAGAAATATTTTGATGCTACACACCACTGTTACGCCTATCAATTAGGAGTAGAGTTGGTTTACCAACGTGCCAATGATGACGGCGAACCCAACGGAACAGCAGGCTTGCCTATTCTCAATCAAATTAAATCTAAAAAACTCACATATACTTTAGTGGTCGTAGTGCGGTACTATGGCGGTACAAAATTGGGTGCAAGTGGCTTGGTGAGTGCCTATAAAACAGCTACCCAACTTGCGTTGGACAATGCGACTGTCATAGAAAAAATGCTTACTAAAACCGTACACATAGAGTTTGATTATTTGGCAATGAATGAGGTAATGAAGGTAATTAAAGACGAAGAACTAAAAATTTTGGCTCAAAACTTTGATAATCAATGCTCTATGACCCTAGAAATTCCCAAAAAAGTTTGGGAGCAGTGTCAAGAAAAGTTATCAACTTGTGCGACTTTATTAAATCTATAAATAAAAAAGACCTATAAGGTTTTAAAACCTTATAGGTCTGGGATATGTTGCAATAAAACTAATTATTTGCTATTGTAATACGCATCAATTTTTGCTTGTAAAGCAGTTGCTTTATCTTTTTGACCTGTGAAATTGTAAGCATCTTTCAAGGTATTTAATACTTGACCGTATTCAGCTTTATCTGTAAAGTTAGCAGCTTTCTCTAAGTAAGGAATAGCAGAATTAAACAATACTTTTAATTCCTCTGTAAGTTGTTTACCTTCTGGGCTATTCAATTTTTTGTAGTCAAACTCACGATATTTCTTTAATTTTTCGTCTTTGTTTACATAGAAAGCACCCAAATTGAATAATGCTTCGTAGTAGTCTGGTTTAATCTCTAATGCTTTTTTGTAGGCTTCTTCGGCTTTTGCTGAATTTTTATTAGTATCATGCAAAATACCCAAGTTTACGTAGTATAATTCCATATTAGCACCACCTTTTGCTATTACATCTTCAATAGACTTGATAGCTTCGTTAGTTTTGTTAGCCTTGATATAGATATTGATTTTTTGAGCCATGAATTCCTGAAGAGTTGGGTATGCTGCAATAGCTTTGTCCAACATTTCTACAGCTTTACCTGATTTATCATCTGGGTCTTCTGCCAAGTGCATAGAAATTACTTTTTGATACACCCAACTTCTGTCGCCTTTATAGGTAGGCACATTAATAAACTCTACACATTTTTGCATTACCTTAGCTCTATCTACTTTAGCTGGGTCTTCTTGTTCAGCAGCAGCTAAGTAGTTTTGCAAAGCCAATGTATCTCCTGCCATTATTACTGCTCCTCTGTCAAAACCTTTCATTGCTCTTGCCCAGTTTTTATCATTGTAGCCTACAATTCCATCATTCATTACTTGTGCATACAAACCTCTTGTAGCAGAGTCCGCTTGCATAGGAAAGAATCCTTTTTTACCTACTTCTGTAAATTTCTTATAGCTTTTTACCACTTCGTCAAACGCCGCATCTTCTCCTTTGTTCATCATTGCTCTGTAGATATCGCCACGCACCAACCACAAATCCGCCTCGTCTTTGGTTTTTTCGTTAGTCATTGCTTCTTCAATACTTGCTTTGGCAGCCGTAAGGTCGCCTTTCTTGAGTTCGTTTTCAGCACGTTTCAAAGGGTTTTTTTGACCAAAAGCTGTAAGTGTTACAGCAAGGGCAAAGACAGTAAGAATAATTTTTTTCATTTGTGAAAATAGTATTAATAGTATTGAGAAAAGATAATGCCTGTAGAACGGACTGCATTTCGTTTATATGCTATCATAAACGGACTGAAATCCGTTCTACAGTTTAATTTCACCGCAAAATTAAGTAAAAGATAGTAGTTTTGGTACTAAATCTTCACAATTTCTCTCCAAAGTGGCATAGTCATACAGTGTGTACCGCCCCTTGCTCTGGAAAGTTCTGACGAAGGTATGAGGATAAGGCATTTTGCAGGTACAATCGTATGTAAGAGCAAAGTAAGGTCTGCATGAGGAGCAGAAAAATACAGTTCTCTAAGTTGCTCAACAATTTCGGTAGCTTTCAATACTGCAAAGCCTGCCTTTTCAAATGCCTCATTCGTTTTATGGTTACGGTCATAACCTAAGACAATACCCTCTTGTACCGCCACTACGTTACAGGCATCAGTCCACTGTTCTCTCTCGTCATAAGGATACTCGGCATTACCACTGTAAATAAATTTTACCTCGTCTGTAAACTTAAAATCTTCTCGGCTCACATGACGCATAATGTCTTCCAAGCCGTTAAACTCGTGATTGACTTTGTACCTGCCGTCTTTATTAGGTTCATTGATAAACTGCACAATGCGTATGCCTGTCATGTCTTGCGGTTTGCTATTGGGCTTGCCGTCCAAATCACTGATGTAATTGATGGTCGTATTATATTGTGGTTGCCCTTCCAAAGACATAGGACTATGTAACACCCAAGTACCTCTATCTACCTGCGTAAATATGGTGTCTATGTGCATCGTGCCTCGCCATTTTGGAATAACAATCACCGATATTTTTTGTAATAGTGGCGTACCATTGCTTTTTTTCAAAGAAAACAATCTTTTAATCAACTTGTCAATGGCGTTTGACGAAGTTCTTTCACTGTAACCAATTAACAAGTGATTAGGGGCTATCATCATCAAATCTCCGCCCTCTATGGTTACTACTTTGCTTTCCTTTTCAATGTCTTCGCACAAAAAATACTCGTCATCTTCGGTTACTTCTATTACTTTTTGGTGTTCTTTAGGGAACAATTCAAAATAAGCAATGTATTTGGTCAAAATAGACTCTCTTAAACGGGCTTGTTTGGCGGTTTTGCTCAACAACAAATACTCGTCTATCACAATACCAATATCTCTTGTAAAAATGAAGTTGGGTAGTGGCGGAAATATTTGTCTTTCTTCATTCGTCTGTGGCACAGTCATAAAACCTGTGATGAGAGTTTTCGCCAAATTTTCTACCGTAATTAGATTTTTGTCTGATAACATTTGTTGTGTATCAAAATCACATCTTTCTACTGCACAAATAGACGCAACTAATTGGTCTCTTACTCTTTCATTTTTCAAAATTTCGACCAATAATTGCTGAATTTCAACTACTTTATCAGAACCCAAAAACTCTGGTCTGTCTGGTTTCTTGAAGGCTGGTCGGCGAGATTTGTTGGGAGAGTTCAACGACTTAAATTCTTCCTCTTTTTCAAACCATTGTTTCAGGGTAGGTTCATCTAAAAATGCCAACAAAATTTGCTTAAAAGTGTCGTATTCTTGTTGCATTTGTTGTAAATCTACAATGTCTTCGTACAACCAATCTTGTGCTTTGGTGGGTACAACTTTGCCAATGCCTCCATCTGGGCTGTGTGTCATTACTCTTTTCAGAGTACCAATTTCTGAACTTACGAAAATTTGCTGCTGCATAATAGCTTGAATGTTTTTGGTTAAGGTTTTCTGGAAAATTCTGAATGAATAATTTTAATCAATAGCAAGAATAATTTATTTTATAGCAAACCTATAAGGCTTTAAAAACCTTATAGGTTTGGTTATGAATGTCAAACAACAATAGTTACATAGAACTACTGCAAAATGCTAATAAACAAGTAATTTGCTGATTGGAAAGGATAGAAAATTTAGCTCACTTAGGCAAGATTGAGAGCTATACGGATAAGCAATGCAATAAAGAGGAATAGAAGTCCTTGCATAAAAAAACTGTTTTGCAAAAGTATAAAAAATGCTTGAAGTAATTATACTAAGCAAGCATTTTTTTGTCATGGGTAGTTTTAGAATAATTAAAAAGCTCTAATACTTCGTACTCTATTTCCAAAAGATTTTGGGTTAAATCCAATACCTCCACTGCTAAAAATTACCATCCAAGATGTATCAAAGGTATTTTCTGTGGAACACCAATAAGCACCCTTGAAAATAGCTAAAGTAGCAGGATTACCATCTGAGTCAAGAGCCTTTTGTATAGGATATAAGTTTTGCCAAAGTGTTGTAAGCTCTGCAAGACTTGGTAAATACCAATCGGTGAATACACCTGTACCATAGTCTGGGTTTGTGTAGTCATCACAAAGTTTAGCTGCACTACTCGTATGTCCTCCTTGCCCCATAATAGCAGTCGCATTGCCTTGACCATTCCAATCACTTTGTCCTGTACTGCCTATCAATGTATTATTGATGTTAGACCATGTTTGGGCTGCACTTTGGTCAGTCATTGCCACAATTAAGCCATGTTCCCCTGTTGCATCAACCCAAAAAACAACACCTCCCCCATACAATTCACCCACATAATGGGGTGGTCGGCTTACACTTTGCCATAAGGGAGAGGCTGATGTTCCCCTATTCACATAATAGCCCTCACCATTGTCTATTTGGTAGATAAGTAAACCTTTTGCAGGATTTGCAATAGCATTCCGTTGGGCTTGTGTCATACGTGGCACTAAAACTCCTTTGTCGGTACTTTTTACATCAAGAATAGCGGAATTGTCTGCGGCAGTGCCATCTGTATTAATAGCTACATTTTGAGCTTTTACAGCATAGCTCATTCCAAAGGCTGCTAACATCAATACTATGAGTTTTTTCATGATAAATTGGGTTAAAGAAATTTTTAAAATTGCGATACAACTAAAACTCTAAAGAAAAGCTCTTTGATTAACTAAGTCTTATTACAAAGCCTTTGCCTCGTTCCAATATTTATCCATTTCTGCTAAAGGCATGTCTTTCAAGGCTTTGCCGTCCTTTTTGGCTGCGGTTTCCAAATACGTAAATCTCTTAATAAACTTGAGATTGGTTCTTTCTAAGGCAGTTTCGGGGTTAATGTCTATGAAACGGGCATAATTGACCAAAGAGAACAACAAATCGCCAAATTCGCCTTCTGCTTTTGTTTTGTCAAAAGGTGTATCGTGGTTAAATTCTGCCTCAAATTCTTGCAATTCTTCTTGTACTTTTTCCCAAACTTGCTGCTTTTCTTCCCAATCAAACCCTGCTCCCCTTGCTTTTTCCTGAATACGCATAGCTTTCACTAAGGCAGGCAAAGAGTTAGGCACACCGCCCAACACAGACGTATTGCCTTTTTCTTGTAGTTTCAACTGCTCCCAATTTTGTTTGACTTGCTCCTCGTTTTCTACTTTTACTTCGCCGTAAATGTGCGGGTGTCTGCGTATCAGTTTATCGCAAAGGCTATGAATTACATCTGCAATGTCGAAAGCCTCTTTTTCATCGGCTATTTTGGCATAAAAAACCAAGTGCAATAAAATATCGCCTAACTCTTTCTTGATTTCGTCTAAATCATTTTTGAGAATCGCATCAGACAATTCATACGTTTCTTCTATTGTCAGGTGGCGGAGGCTCTCTAAGGTTTGTTTTTTGTCCCAAGGACACTGTTCCCGCAGTTCATTCATAATTTGCAAAAGACGTTGAAAAGCCTCTGCATATTTGGGGTTTTGTGGATTGACCATGTGTAGTATCAAGATTTTATTTGTAACAAAAATGCTAATAAAACTGCAAAAAATGTATTTTTGACAAACATTTATACTCATGTACCTTGCCAATTACATCAACGGAAGCTACCAAGCTCCACTTTCACAAAGTTATTTATCTAATATAAATCCTGCGTTGGGCAGTGTGTATAGCCACGTACCCGATAGCACTGCTGAAGACGTGGAGCAAGCCGTTATAGCTGCTCAAAATGCCTTTCCTTTATGGTCAAAAACACCTGCTGCCGAAAGGTCAAGGATTTTGCTCAAAATAGCCGACCTTATCAACGAAAATCTGGAACAACTTGCCAAAGCCGAAAGTACAGACACAGGAAAACCCATCACATTAGCCAAAAACATGGACATTCCAAGAGCTGCTGCCAACTTTCACTTTTTTGCTACCGCCATTTTGCACAGCCACACAGAGGCACACCACACAGACCAAACCGCCTTGAATTACACACTCAAACAGCCTATAGGCGTAGTAGGTTGCATTTCTCCTTGGAATTTGCCTTTGTATTTATTCACTTGGAAAATTGCTCCTGCCTTAGCTGCGGGTTGTTGTGTAGTGGCGAAACCGTCTGAACTAACTCCGCTAACGGCGTATTTATTGGGCGAAATTTGCACAAAAGCAGGTTTGCCCGCAGGTGTGTTAAATATTGTGCAAGGTTTGGGCAATAAAGTAGGGCAAGCTATAGTAGCACACCCAAAAATCAAAGCCATTTCGTTTACAGGCGGTACGGCTACAGGTAAACACATTGCAAGTGTGGCTGCCCCGATGTTCAAAAAATTGTCATTGGAATTGGGCGGAAAAAACCCTACAATTGTTTTTGCAGATTGTAATTTTGAGGAAACCGTACAAACCGCAGTGAGGGCAGCTTTTACCAATCAAGGACAAATTTGTTTGTGTGGCTCACGCATTTTTATAGAAAGAAGTATTTACAACAAATTTAAAACGGCTTTCATTGCCCAAACCCAAGCCCTCAAACAAGGCAACCCTGCGGACAGTAGCACGCAAATAGGGGCTACAGTTTCCGAAGCTCATTACCATAAAGTATTGTCTTACATCAACTTAGCAAAAGAAGAAGGTGGTAAAATTTTGTGTGGTGGAACAGCCATAAAAGTAGCTGGCGAATGTGAAAACGGTTACTTCATTGCCCCTACAGTCATAGAAAATCTACCGTTTGACTGCCGTACCAACCAAGAGGAAATTTTTGGGGCTGTAGTTACCCTACAACCTTTTGACACTACAGAAGAAGTTATACAATATGCCAATAGTACGGCTTACGGTTTGGCTGCAAGCATTTGGACAGAAAACCTGCGAAAAGCCCACCAAGTAGCTGCACAAATAGAAAGTGGTGTAATTTGGCTCAACTGTTGGCTATTACGGGACTTGCGAACTCCGTTTGGAGGCATGAAACAGTCTGGTGTAGGGCGTGAAGGGGGTTGGGAAGCCTTAGACTTTTTTATGGAAACTAAGAATATTTGTGTGAAGTTGTAGGACTAAGTAACAAGAAAAATAAATTTACATTATTTCCTTAGTGAACTTGTGTCTTTATGGTTCATTTACAAATAGTTGTCTAAAATTGTAAATTATGTTTTCTTGTTTCCTCTTACTTAATAGAGTTTAAATACCGAATAATTTAATCAATAACCATTACCAACAAAAATGGAAGCAAACATTCAACACAAAATCAACGCATGGCTCAGTGGCAACTATGATGAAGCCACCAAACAGGCTATTCAACAAATGAACGAAAAGGATTTAGTTGATGCGTTTTACAAAGACCTCGAATTTGGCACAGGTGGCTTGCGAGGCATTATGGGCGTAGGTTCTAACCGCATGAACCGTTACACCGTAGGAGCAGCTACGCAAGGCTTGGCAAATTACTTGAAAAAAACTTTCCCTAACGAACAAATTAAAGTAGCTATAGCCCACGACAGCCGTAACAACAGCCCCGAATTTGCGAATATCGTGGCAGATGTGTTTTCGGCTAATGGAATTTATGTCTATTTCTTCAAGGCTTTGCGCCCTACACCCGAACTTTCTTTTGCTATCCGTTACCTCAAATGTCATAGTGGTGTGGTGCTTACGGCTTCGCACAATCCCAAAGAGTACAATGGTTACAAAGCCTATTGGATAGACGGGGCACAAGTTACGCCTCCGCATGACGAAAATATTATTGCTGAAGTAAACGCCATACAGTCTGTAGATGACATCAAATTTAATAGACTAAGTGCCAATGTTGCATTAATAGGTGAAGAAATAGACGACTTGTATTTAGACAAAATTGTAGGCTTGTCTGTTTCTAAGTTAGCTATTCAACGCCAATCTGATATTAAAATTGTGTATTCGCCTTTGCATGGTACAGGCATTACTTTAGTACCAAAATTGTTAAAGAAAATGGGCTTTACGAATGTCTATGTCGTAGAAGAACAAGCCACACCAGACGGCAATTTCCCTACAGTAGTGTACCCCAACCCCGAAGAAAGAGAGGCAATGACCTTAGCTCTTCGCAAAGCCAAAGAATTAAATGCAGATATTGTCATGGCTACAGACCCCGATTCGGACAGAGTGGGAATTGGAGTGAAAAATGACAAAGGCGAATGGATTTTGTTAAATGGCAACCAAACAGGTTCATTATTAATTGGTTACATGATTCAGGCGTGGAAAGAAGCTGGTAAATTGGACGGTACGCAAAACATTATTAAAACCATTGTAACTTCTGAATTGATAGACACTATAGCCGAAAAGAACGGTGTGAAGTGCTACAATACACTAACAGGTTTCAAATACATTGCAGGTTTGATACGTGAGTTGGAAGGTCGTGAGCAGTTTATAGCTGGTGGCGAAGAAAGTTATGGCTACCTTATTGGAGATTTTGTACGGGACAAAGATGCTATTGCGTCTTGTGGTATGTTGGCAGAGTTGGTGGCGTATGCCAAAGACAAAGGCATGAGTTTATTTGAAATGCTACAAGATACCTACATTAAATACGGTTTTTACTTAGAAGGTTTGATTTCTATGACCAAAAAAGGCAAAGATGGGGCAGAAGAAATTAAAGCAATGATGCGGAATTGGCGTGAAAATCCGCCTTTGACTATCAACGGCAGCAAAGTAGTACGTTTGTTGGACTTCCAAGAGTTGGTAGAAAAAGATTTGGTAACGGGCAATGTTACACCTATTCAGCAGTATGTTTCAGATGTTTTGCAGTTTTATACTGAAGACGGCAGCAAAATTTCGGCAAGACCTTCTGGCACAGAACCCAAAATCAAGTTTTATATCAGTGTAAAAGGGCAACTCAACAACAAAGCCGACTACTACGCTGTAGAGCAAACTTTGAAAGACAAGATTGATGCTATAGCTAAAGATTTGAAATTAGTCTAAAACTTTATTATATAATTAAGCAGCCACCTATAAAACATCAAAAGTTTTATAAGTGGCTTAGTTTATTTTTCAATACTTGCTTGTTGCGTGCAGTTTTTACAAATCCCTTGTGCCAAAAACTCCATTTTTTGTAGTTGGTAGTCCGCAGGGAGTTGCACCTTCGGAATAGGCACATGGTCTAAACAGTAAGTCCGCCCACAAGCCGTACAGTTAAAGTGAATATGTTGGTCTGCGTGGTGGTGCGGTACGTCATGGTGATGATGACAAAGTGCATATTTGGCTGCCCCAGATTCATCTAAAACTCTGTGTATCAAGCCTTGTTCCTCAAAAGATTTGAGGGTGCGGTAAATGGTAACTCTATCAAAATCTTTGCTGATACTATCTTCTATTTCGCTGTGTGCCAAAGCATATTGTTTTTCCATAAACAACTCCAAAACATCTTCTCTAATTTTTGTTCTTCTCAATTTGTGTTGTTGAAGTAACTTGGCTATTTTAGCACGAGGCGTAAGCACTACTGCCATAGTACATGGGGGTTAAGGTTTAGTTTTTACAGTACCAAACAAAATACTGCGTTTCGGTACTAATTTATAAGCTGGTTTATTACTTTCCTCTATGCCCAAACGTGCAGCTTTCTTGGCAACTTCTGTGCGTTTGCCTGCCAACATATATTCAGACTTCAAGGTCGTATAATCTAATCGGTATTCATCAACTTCATTTTTCAACTTATTGATTTTCCGAATGTTACGTTCTGCATAATGCGTATTTGCAATGTATAAAATACCAAAAAAAGCTACATACAAAAAGTAGGGCAAGAAACGAGTAGATGAATCTGCCTGACTGCCACTCCACCGAAAAAACTTTTTCAACCCTTGTGGGCGAGGCGTAGCTTGCTCTTCTTGGGTTCTTTTTTTGAATGTATTTTGTGCCATGACAACGGTAGTGTTTTACAACAAATATACACTTTATTCGACAATAACCTCACCATATTCCGCAAAAATTCCTGTGTCTTGTTCTATACTTACTTTTTTTCCTTTGCGTTTAAATTTCAAAGGGGTGTCATCTTTGGAGTTTTTGTGTAAAGGCTGCAAAGATTTGGTGTATTTTATATCAAATTTAGGCGGAATGACCAAGTAATCATCTATTTGTATTTTTTCTTCAATGTCTTCGCCATCTACCAAAATTTGTCTTTTGGCATCATTGTACCTAAAAAAAAGTTTGTCATTGGGTTGCCCCACTGCAAAAACTTCGTACAAACTATCTTTTTTGATAATCTGCAAGACCAATTTCTTGTTGGCATACTCTGGGTCTGTGTAAGTTACTTTCCAAGACTTTTCTTGTGGTTTGGTCAATGTAGATACGTACAGTAAAAGAAATAGTGCATATTTAAACATAGTTGTTAGGAATTAAAGAGTAATTTATTGGTTTGTAGTGTCCTTGTTCACTTTTGTAAATACTATGACAAGAAAGGGTGAAGTTATGCTCAATTTATGCAACTATACGATTAAATCTTGCAAGATGTTAGTCTAAAAATAAATAAAATCATAAAATAGCTACAAAATTAGGGTTTCACTGCTACCGCAAATCTATCATTTCCACTCAAATCTTTTAAAATTTCTACATTGCTATAATTTTTTTGCAATAACATTGCTCGCATAGCCTCACCATACAGTTGGTTTATCTCAAAAAACAAGTAACCACCACTCACCAAAGTATCTAAACCGTACAAAGCTATTTTTTCATAAAATAATAAGGGTGTTTCGTTGGGTACAAACAAAGCAGTGTCGGGTTCGTAATCCGTTACAGTTGTATTTATAGTTGTTTTTTCGTTTAAGCAAATATAAGGAGGATTACTAATTATGATATGTAAGGGGAAAATACGAAGTAAATTTTTTGTTAAAATATCTTGCTCAATAAAAGAAATTCTTACATCATTTTTCTTGGCATTGTCTTTTGCTACCTCCAATGCGTTGGGGCTAATATCTACGGCAAAATATTGATTATCAGGTAATTGTTTAGCTAAGGCAATAGGAATACAACCCGACCCCGTACCAATGTCTGCGATACGCAAATGATTTTTTTTGCCTATTCTTTGAATAATTAATTCTACTAATTCTTCTGTTTCTGGTCTTGGAATAAGGGTGTGTTCATTTACGGACAGTTCTAAACCATAAAAATAGGCTTTTTGGGTAATATATTGTATCGGCTCACCCTTGATTAACCGTTGTAAGTAGCTTTGTAGGCTTAATTCGTCATATTCTATGCTTTTTTCTAACAAAATAGCTGTGTTGTCTATTTCATACAAAAATTCCATTAGATAGTACGCAAGTAATTTAGCCTCTTGTAAATCACTTTTTTTTTCCTCTATTAAGGTATTTACTATTTTTTCATGCAGTTTTTTTGCATTACTTACAGAAAAAGATGTTTTCATGTGTATTTTTTATGTTTAAATATTTGCTAAAACAACTAAACAAATATTAATAAGTGTAAAATTGTTCGTATTTAGTACAACTAATGTTCAAAAATGAACACTTTGTAATGCTTTAAAATATGTATTAAATGCTAATTAATTGATTATCAGAGATATGTGTTTTTTGGCATACATTTAGCATACTATATAAACGTAAGCCGATAAGCAAATTAAGAGTTGTAAGAGATTACAACCATGAAATATAAAAGGTTCATAATTTGATAAGGTGAAACATAGATAGGTTGATAGTAAGAATAGCCACTTCGTTTTGCGGGGTGGCTATTTTTGTTATAATCATTGCTGTTTTTTCCTTATGGTTGCTTAAATTTAGGGTTATTAATAAACTCATCGTCTGTCAAAGTCCTTAAAAACGCAATAATATCGGCTTTTTCTTGTGCCGTTAGTCCCAAATCTACTGTATTAGGCGGAACAAATAAATTATTAGAGGCTTCTGTTATCAAAACGTCTAAGGTACTACTCATTTTGATATGTTCGTTATAGTGATTCAAGACTTCTTCTAAGGTCTGAAACCTGCCATCGTGCATATAAGGGGCAGTCAGGGCAATATTTCTTAGCGAAGGAGCTTTGAATTTGCCTTTGTCATTCGGATTTTTAGTAATATCAAACAAACCATTTTTAAGACTTGCGTCTGTATCCACACCGTTGTTGTGAAAACCCTGAAAATCTGGTGCAGTACCGCCTACCATTAGCCCACCATGACAGTCTCCACAATTTCCGCCTCTCAACTGCCCTGCTACGGGGTGCGTAAAAAATAAAACCCTGCCTCGCTGTTCACTTTCAGTAAGTTGTGCTTCGCCACGTAACACCTTATCAAATTTCGAATTGGCACTAATCAAAGTCCGCAAGAATTGGGCTAAGGCTTTGGCGATATTTTGCGGAGTAATTTGCTCTGATTTAAAAACTTCTTTGAATTTTTGGGGATAATTGTTGGTAGCTTGTAGTTTTTGGGCGGAAATTGCCAAAGATTGGTTCATTTCGTTGGGGTGTTGTAGTGGCATTACGACTTGTTCTTCTAAGGTACTGGCACTGCCATTCCAATTAAATTTTTTTTGCCATAACAAATTAGACAAAGACATACTCCCCACTTCTCTTTTTCGTCCTTCTACGCCCACAGACACCGCCAAACCGTCTGTAAAAGCCTTGCTTTGTTGGTGGCAAGAGGCACAAGCAATTTGGTTATTAGAAGATAACTTTGTTTCATAAAACAACATTCTGCCCAATTCTACACCTTCATAGGTCAGTGGATTATCGGCAGGGATTTGAAAATTTTTGCCAAAGTAAGCAGGAAGTTGGTCTAAAGGATATTGCCCTTTGGGTGCGGGAAAAGTGTTATTATCTTCACAAGCCACTAAAATAATTGCCGTAGCACTGCCCCAAACAGCCGATAAAAGATATTTTTTGATATTTTTCATGTTTTCAAATCCGTTTTTTTAGCTTTGTTACACACTTTACGCAGTGTACCAACACAATATAACATTTTGTCGGTTTTAAAGTTAATAGCTTTTAAGCCCTAAAGGTGGGGTCTTACTATAAAATACTTAAACCTATAAGGTTTTCAAAACCTTATAGGTTTGATTTCCAATTTGTTCTTAAAATTTACGCCTTCTTGCTACATTTTTTATGATTACAGAATCTCCGTTGTTTCATTCCAAAATCTTACTCTTTGGCGAGTATAGCATTATTTTACATTCTATGGGTTTGGCTTTGCCGTATCCTTTGTTTGAAGGACGTTTACTTATCAAACATATTACGGACAGTTCAAGACGTATCCAACAGTCTAACAATGAGTTACGTGCTGTAGCCCAATACATTAAGTATAAGTTGAAAAACAACGAGTTAGATTGTGATTTTGATGTAAAATCAATGGAATTTGATGTGGCGCAAGGTTTATTTTTCCAATCCAATATTCCGCAGGGCTTTGGTGTGGGCAGTTCGGGGGCATTGACAGCAAGTTTGTACGAAAGATATGTTTACCAAAAAGATATTTTGCCTTCACATCTTCGCAAAGGCAACCCACCTACAAATGAAGAAGTGTTGCAACTCAAAAAAGTGTTGGGGCAGTTAGAATCACATTTTCATGGTTCAAGTTCGGGCATAGACCCTTTGATTTGCTACCTGAATACGCCAATTTTGATGAAGTCTAAAACCGAAATGGAACTGCCACAATTACCCAAAACGACTGGGGCAAATGGTGGTATTTTCTTGTTGAATACGGGCAGACCACGCAAAACAGAGCCTTTGGTGAACTTGTTTTTAGAAAAATGTAAGCAAACAGCTTTTTATGATTTGTGTAAAAACGAATTGATGGTATATAGTGATAACTGTATTCGTGCATTTTTGGCATCTAATCATGGGGAACTTTTTGATAATGTAAAAGTGCTTTCGCAGTTCCAATACACGCATTTTGAGCAAATGATACCGCCTTTGTTCAGAGAAATTTGGCGAAATGGTTTAGAAACAGACCATTATTACCTCAAATTGTGCGGTGCAGGTGGCGGAGGCTTCATTTTGGGCTTTACAAAGGATATTAATGTGTTGTTGAAGGATTTAGATGGTTATCAGTTAAGAGTAGCATATAAATTATAACATTGGTGTAATTTTCAGGTACGATTGTCAAGGTCTATGACCATTGCCAACGTACCTGAACAATTATATTAGTTTTTCTCCAATAGCATCACCGCCAATTTTTCTCCCAAACGTGAGCCTAATGCCACGCCCATACCACCACAACGGACTCCTAATAATACTTTTGGGCTATGCCACTGCACTATAGGCTGTTTCGTAGCTCCAAATGCCATGATACCAGCCCATTGTTGGGCTATTGTTACGGGTTCATACGGACAAATTACGTCTTTCAATAGTTCTTCCAAGTAATTGATGATAGGTTTTGTGGTCAAAAGTTCTGTACTTGTTTCTCCTTCAAAGTCTAAATTTCTGCCACCGCCTAATAAAATACGCTGCCCTACGTGCCTGAAATAGAAAAATCCTTCGTCATAATGAAAAGCACCTTTGAACCGCAAATTTTTGAGGGGTTCTGTAATTAAAACTTGCCCTCTACCAGCCCGAATATCCAGTTTTGGTAGTAATTGGGTCGTAAAAGCATTGGTACAAACAACTAACTGTTGGGCAGTAAAATCAATATGCGTTTTTGTAGCTTGATTTTGCACTTTTACAGAGATACTTTGCGGGTTTTCTTCCCAAGCCAGCACTTCGCAACCTGTCAAAATCCTTACACCTTTTTGCTGTACGTAGCCCCACAAAGACTGCATCATTTTGCCTGTGTCTATTTGCCCTTCAAACGTATTGCGTACTAAGGCTTTTACTTTTTGGGCATTGAAACCAAAATTTTCAATTTGGTCGTTTTCCAACACAAAAACATCTTTCGGAAAAATAGCTTTTAACCAATGATTGATACGTTGCAGTTCGTCTAAAGCATACAGTTCTTTTTCGCCTAACAATTCATAGCCTCCCAAACCTTCATAACCTATATTTTCATCTCCCAACCGTTGGCGTAAGGCTAATAAGCCCAAGTACCTTTCTTGTACCAAGTCTAAAACGGCTGTTTCGGGAGTGCTGCGGAGGTCTGCCAAGAGTTCAGTCAAGCTACCAAAACACGCAAACCCCGCATTTTTGGTGCTTGCCCCTGTCGGTAATAAGCCTCTTTCCAACACCAATATCTTTTTTTGAGGGTGTTTTTCGGCAATGCTCGCAGCCGTAGAAAGCCCTACAATGCCTGCACCTATGATAATGACATCATAAGCAATAAAATGCGTTGTTTCCCAATAGCTTAACATATCATACGTACAGTTAAAATTTATTTACCCAACACATCTTGCATACTAAACACGCCTTTTTTGCCAATAATCCACTCCGCAGCTATTACCGCACCCAACGCAAAGCCTTTGCGGTTGTGTGCTTCGTGTTTAATTTCTATAAAATCTTCGGCAGATTCATACCGAACCGTATGCGTACCTGCATAATTGGGCAACCGTTGAGCCTCTATAGACAAAATACTTTCAGGTTGGTCATGCGTAATGGGTGCAAGTTCCCAAGCCTTTTTACGGTCTAAGTGTTGCAATGCTCCTTCTGCCAAAACAATAGCTGTTCCACTTGGGGCATCTTTCTTTTCGGTGTGGTGTATTTCTGTCAAACTTACGTTGTATTGGGCTTGGCTGTTCATAAGTTGTGCTAATAACTCATTGATTTTGAAGAAGATATTAACACCAATACTAAAATTAGAGGCTTGTAAAAATGCTCCGCCTTGTGTCTCACAATACTGTGCTGCCTCTTGTTTATGTGCCAACCAACCCGTTGAGCCACAGACTACAGGCACTTTTTGGCGAAGGCAAGCCATGACATTTTCGAAGGCAGCTTCGGGGCTTGTAAATTCAATCGCCACGTCTGTATTTTCGGGTGAGATGTGCGACAATTCGCCTATATTTTGGCGACCAATGCGAAAACTAATCTGATGACCACGTTCTACGGCTATGGATTCAATCACTTTTCCCATTTTGCCATAACCAATCAATGCTATTCTTGACATATCATAAATTTTAACAAAGTTCTATAGTTTTGTGTAAAAAGTAGCAATTTGTTAAGCAATATAAGGTCTTTTAGTTTTTTTTAACAATGTGTTTAGCTTACCCTATTTGTTAGGCAATACTTTAAAAACTCGTGGGTCTTGTGCTAAAAAAACTATTTTTAGTTTAGATTTTTTGGGTTTGCTCAAATAATCTTCTTTGGTAGTTTCTATTTTAAACTCAATTTTTTCCCCTTTTAGCCATGTATGAGCATACAAACAGTACAAAGAATCAGTTGAACCTTTCTTTTTAGGTGTAATTTCTTTGGCATAAATGATGGCAGTGTGTGTAAGCCCATTATCAGTTAATTCGTCATCTTTCGCACTATTTATGGCTAACATTAGAGATAAGGCAGCTACAAAGGCACTTATTACGTTACTAAAGAATATAATGGAGGTTGCGGCAGGGGTTTTTTCTCCAAAAGAAATTTGCAATCTTTTTATTTCTTCATCAAAATCAACAACCAATAACCAACTAAATATTTTTAATACAAAACTTGGCAAGAACCTTACACCACCTATCATTAGTAAAACTATCAACAAAAAATTATTGTAAGCACCTGAGCCTCTGAGGAGGATATAACAAAAACCATGAAAACTGTAAGCCACTATAAATGGCGTAGGCAATGCTATAAGCAGGGCTTTAAAGGTTCTTAGGGTCATTTTTTGATAAAAAATAAAGTTTATGAATAATTGTACAAAACCATTTCTAAATGGGAAGTGCTACGTTTTGCAGGGTAGGGTGTGATTGTAACAAAATTTATTCATAAACTCTATTCGTAATTTTTAATTAAAAACTTACTAATTAAATAGCAGTTTACATACGCCAATACAAATCTTTCACTTGTTCTTTAGTAATTTTATTTTTCCAATCTGTCCCCAATGCGTGATTCCACATGTGGTGCAAAGCCAAAGCCACATCAGCCATTTTGTCCACTTCTGCATCTGTCCAATCTTTTGACACATTTTGAGGAATAAAAATATCATTTTTACGCACCATTTCTTTAAATTCTCTTACGCCTTCTGGGTAATAGTCTTCTAAATGGTCAAAAATAATACAGTTTGCAAAACAGTGTCTTGTTCCAAAAACATAAGACATACCATAAGAAAGAGCATGACACACCCCAACTTCTGAATACGTAAGGCTCAAACCACCGAAATAAGAAGCTACCATGAGTTTCTCGTCATTAATAGCAGTTTGTCCGCAACCGTCATGCAAATACACCTCACGACACAAATCCAATGATTTATACCCATACGCCTCACTAAAAGTGTTTTTCAAGTAGCCTGTCATAGATTCTATACAGTGGATATACGTATCCATACCTGTATAAAACCATTGGTTACGGGGTACAGACGCAATCAATTCTGGGTCTAAAACAATTTGGTTGAATACTGTCCAATCACATTTTAAGCCCAATTTTTTTACGGGTCCTGTCAAAACGGCAGTCATAGACACTTCCGCCCCTGTTCCTGAAATCGTTGGTACGCCTACGTGATACACACCTTCTTTTTTCACCAAATTCAAGCCTTGATAGAGTTGTGAAGAACCTTCGTTTTTCACCATCAATGCCAATGCCTTCGCTATGTCCAAGATGCTACCGCCACCAATGCCAATGATACCCGCAGGTATGCCTTTTTGGGCTAAAATTGTATCTCTTAGCTCGTCTATTTGGTCGGTGGTGGGTTCGTGTGGGTCGACATCTACGAAAAATACCATGTCTTCGGCGTGAGCAGGTACTTTATTAGCTAATTCTTTGCCTTTGAAGTAGTTATCTACCACAAAAACCATGAATTTGTCGTTTTCGCCTCTCTTTTCAGCCAAAATGCTGTCTAATTGGTTAAATGTACCTCTCCCAAACGTACATTTATCTACACTTTTGAAGTTTTTAAACATAAATTGCATCAAAATTTGCTACAAAGTTACACATTCAACCTTACGAAATACTTATATAAAGAGCTAATCTTTTTAGTAACTGTTAGCTACGTTGGCAATAGCTTAGGTAGCCCCGTCCAGACCTTGACAAACGTAACTAACAGTTACTTTTTTGTATGTTACAACCATAAAAAATACCTTTATATAGCGAAATCATTGGATTTAACGAACCTTAACTTTCAGTAACTTTTTGTAACAAGATTTTACTGTAATTTTATCCTCAAACCTATAAGTTTGTTAAAAACCTTATAGGTTTAAAAATTTTTAGCCTACACAAATAGTTGTTACAACAATTATTGCATTACTAACTATTATTTTATCACTTTTCACTTTTCATTTTCTATGCACCTATTTACAACACTGACCAAAAACACTACAAAATGGTTGGTTGTGGCTGGTTTGGGCTATTTGACACTGAATAGTCAAGACGTTTTGGCTCAAAAAAAAGACGACAAACCCGCAACACCCGCCGCACCTGCTACGCCTCCAAAACCCGCAACAGGCAAAATAAAGCCGTATGATGAGGTAATTACAAAAAATGCTGAAACTCGCAAGGGTGTATTTTCGGTACATAAAGTAGATGAAAAATATTATTTCGAAGTTCCCGATAGTTTGTTAGAAAGAGATATGTTGATTGTCAGCAAGATTTCGGGCTATGTAGAAAACTTCAGTTTCGGTGGGGCTGGTATGGACGCACACTCGCAACAAATGGTGCGTTGGGGCAAACAAGGCAACCAAATTTTATTGAAATACATTTCTACGTCTAACATTGCAGACGAAAATTTGCCTATTTACAAGTCTATCAAAGTCAATAACTTTTCACCTGTAATTTGGGCTTTTGACATTGTGGCTATAGGCAAAGATAGTACAACTAAGGTTTTTGAAGCCAACCCATTGTTTACGAATGATGTGCCTTTATTAAGCCCTATTGCAGATGCCCAACGCAAACAATTCCAAGTTTCTCGTCTGGACAATGCACGTAGTTACATTGCACAAGCCAAAAGTTTTCCGCAAAACGTAGTAGTAAAGCACGTTTTGACGTATGCAGCCAATAATCCGCCTGCTAACCAAGTGGCGGGAACATTGTCTTTGGAAATGACACAATCTTTTGTGTTATTGCCCAAAGTGCCTATGATGCCTCGTTTGGCAGACAAAAGGGCTGGCTTTTTTACAGTAAATAAAACAGATTACGGTTCTTCTTCGCAAGAGGCAGATGGCGTTTCGTACATCACTCGTTGGCGTTTAGAACCGAAGGACAAAGAGGCATATTTGCGTGGCGAATTGGTAGAACCTATCAAGCCGATTGTCTATTACATAGACCCTGCAACACCTGAAGAATGGCGACCTTATATCAAACAAGGGATTGAAGATTGGAATGAGGCTTTTGCAGTAGCAGGTTTCAAAAATGCAATTTTGGCTAAAGACCCTCCAAGTGCCAAAGAAGACCCTGATTTTGACCCTGATGATGTGCGTTACTCTGTGGTGCGTTATATCACAACCAAAATTCAGAATGCCGTAGGGCCTCACGTACACGACCCTCGTTCTGGCGAAATTTTAGAAGCAGATATTTTGTGGTATCACAACATTATGACTTTGTTGAGAAACTGGATGATGATTCAAGTTTCACAAATTCGCCCTGAATTGCGTACTGCGTATTTCAGCAAAGAAAGTATGGGCTTAGGTATCCGTTTTGTGGCTGCTCACGAAGTTGGGCATACGTTGGGTTTCCCGCATAACATGGGTTCAAGCTATGCTTACCCTGTGGATTCTCTCCGTTCTACTACTTTTACAGACAAATACGGAGTAGCTCCGTCTATCATGGACTATGCACGTTTCAACTATGTGGCACAACCTACCGACAAAATCAACAAGTGGTATCCGTCTATTGGCATTTATGACAAATACATTACAGATTGGGGCTACCGTTGGTATGCGAATGTGAAACAGCCCGAAGACGAAGCAAAGGCTTTAGACAAAATGATTATGGCACATTGGGGCGACCCTATGTATTGGTATGGCAGACAGACTTTTAACGAAATAGACCCTCGTAGTTTGACAGAAGCTATTGGTGATGATGCCGTAAAAGCAAGTAACTATGGTATCGAAAACCTCAAAAGATTAGTACCTAATTTGGTGAAATACAACCAGAAAGAAGGCGAGGAATTTGATGAATTGGAAGAAATTTATGGTGAAACAGTGAACCAATGGAACAGATACAGTGGTCATGTCTTGAAAAACATAGGTGGCGTGTACGAAACTTACCGCCGTTCTACACAAGAAGGCGTAGTGTATAAGCCTGTTGAAAAAGAGAAACAACAACGTGCCTTAAAATACTTGTCTGAACAAGTATGGACAACGCCAACGTGGTTAATTAACGAAGACATTTTAGCAAGAATAGAACACGCAGGGATTATTGAGAGGATTCGTAGCTCACAAATCAGTGCTTTGCAACAAGTGTTGGACTTCAACCGTTTGGCTCGTTTGATAGAAATTGAGGCTCGTTATGGCAAAGAAAAAAGCTATACCTTGGGCAATTTGTTTACTGGAGTTCGCCAAAGTATTTGGGCTGAATTAGCAACTGGTAAAAACATTGACACTTACCGCCGTAACTTACAAAGAGGTTATTTGGAAAGAATGGAATATTTGATGACACAAGAGCAAGCTCCTTTGAATTTTCCTGCGGAGTGGGCAGATTTCTTTGGTATTACGACTGTGGACGTTTCGCAATCAGATATTCGTGCCTTTACGCGTGGCGAATTGGTAGCTTTGCAAAAACAAGTAGCAGCAGCTTTGCCAAGATACGCAGCTAACCAAGATGTAAACTACCATTTACAAGATGTTTTGAAACGTATTGACAACATCTTGAACCCTAAAAAATAGTTTTTTGATTTAAAATAAAAAAACAGACCAAACTCACCTTTGGTCTGTTTTTTTTATGCTGCAAAACCCAAGTATAATTTTGTAAGCACAAGGATATTTTGTAGTTTTATTGCTATATTTTGTTGTTGAAAAGTGCAACTTGTGAGCATAGCACCTTTTTTGCTTTTTAGGTTATTTTTAATCCCTAACAATTATGAAAAATTACTCTTGGTTAATCCTCAATATTTTGGTCTTAAATGTGATATTTGCTGTATCTGTTTTTGCTCAAGGCGGCGGTCCTGTTCCAGACCCTTCTGCTAGTGGTGCAGTCCCTATTGACGGCGGCATCAGTTTCTTGGCAGCAGCAGGCATTGCCTACGGAGCTAAAAAACTCTACGACAAACGTAACACACAACAATAATTCAGAAAATTATGCAATTTCCTTCATTCGAAAACGTATTGCTTACGGCAGAAAACGGCATTTTGACCATTACGATTAACCGTCCAAGCAAACTCAACGCCTTGAACCTCAAAACTATGCAGGAAATAGAGGCTGCGGTGGCTTTTCTTAAAAATACACCCGAACTCAAAGGAGCTATTTTGACAGGTGCTGGCGAAAAAGCCTTTGTTGCAGGGGCAGATATTGCCGAGTTTGCAGGTTTAACGCCTCCCAAAGCTACCGAAATGGCTCAAAGAGGGCATGATATTTTGTTTAGTATAGAAAGAAGTGCTAAACCTATCATCGCAGCAGTCAATGGTTTTGCTTTGGGAGGAGGTTGCGAATTGGCAATGTCTTGTCATTTCAGAGTGGCAGCCGAGAATGCCAAGTTTGGGCAGCCCGAAGTAAATTTGGGCTTGATACCGGGCTATGGTGGCACGCAACGCCTTACACAGTTGGTAGGCAAGGGCAGAGCCAATGAATTGATGATGACTGCCGACATGATAGGAGCAGAAGAAGCCCTAAGAATTGGTTTGGTAAATCATGTTGTGCCTTTGGCAAATTTGCAGGCGAAGTGCCAAGAAATTTTACAAAAGATATTTACAAAAGCTCCTGTAGCTATTGCCTATGTGATAGAAAGTGTAAATGCTGCGGTAGATACCAATAATGGATACTCGACAGAAGCAGAAAAATTTGGGCAGTGTTTCGCCACAGAAGACGTGAAGGAAGGCACAACTGCCTTTTTGGAAAAACGCAAGGCGAATTTTCAAGGGAAATAAATACCAGAAACTATATAAAGTGCAAACCTATAAGGTTTCAGAAACCTTATAGGTTTTTTTATGGTAAGATTACCACGGTTTACCCCCCACTTTTTGCAGTGGCAATTCGAGTTTGCACCTCGTCAAATTTTTCTTCGTACTGTTGGTCATTGGTAGCCATGATTTTGTCCCAAAAATTGAAGTACAAACCGTAGTTACTACGTGAATATTGGTGGTGCAAATTGTGGTGTGTAGGCGTATTCAACCACTTGAGTAGGGGGTGTTTCAAAGAATTTTTGGGGTGAAACTCAAAACCTGTATGCCCCAAAACATTCATCACGATACTATACAACAAGAAAATAAAGCCCGCCAAAGGGTGAATAGGCAACACAAAGACGATTATCGGGAAAAATGCTGCCTCTATCACAGCTTCTGTAGGGTGAAAAGCAAAAGAAGTCCAAGGCGAAGTATTATGTGATTGGTGGTGTACCAAATGCACCCATTTGAAGATACGAGGGTGGTGCATAAGGCGATGTGTCCAATAAAAATAGGTGTCGTGTATAAAAATAAGTAAAAAAATAGTGAGTACCAAATAGCCCCAGCCGTAGAGTTGAACGTCTGTATAAAGTAAAGTATAACCCTGTTTTTTTGCCAAAAAAACTAATGTGCCTAAACAGCCAAATATAAGAGCAGAAAAGACAGAATACTTGATTTCTCGCCTAAAATGTTCGGAAGTAGGGTATTTTTGTTGAATTTTTCGGTAAAACCACGCCTTGCGTTTCCAAACATAAAACACCCAATAGGCTATGCCCGCAAATAAAAAATAACGAACTACGTTCATTACAAGAGGTACAAAAGGTTGTAAGGTTTCCATCACTGTATTGTTTTTGTGTAGTAGTAGGATAAGTTTCTCTCGAAAAAGTTTAAAATGGGTTAGCAATTTTTTGCCTTATTTGAACCCATTAATACGTCTGCCGTATATTCAATACATTACTAAGCTAACTATTCTTTAAAAAATATGATGACTTTTTCTGTCTATCGTTGGAGTGTGCAAGCCTGTAGCATTTTTTTAGGGCTATTGTTTTGGACAGCAGGTATGTCGAAACTATACCACCAACACGCCTTTATTGGATTTATGGGACCTCAATGGCTCATAGAAAAATTAGCGGAGTTTCAATTAGGCTTTTACGCCTCCTTCATTGCATACTGTCAAGTAGTCATTGGTTTAATGTTGCTTACTTTGCGGTTTCGGCTGTTGGGTGCGGTGTTTTTAGTGCCTATGTTAGCCAATATTTTGATGATTACCATTTCTCAAAATTGGCGGGGAACACCGTATGTAGTGAGTATTTTTATAGCCATGAACTTGTGGGTTTTGTGGATTGACAGACAAAAATTATTACTTTTTTTGGGGTATGTACCACAAACTATTCCCGCACAAAATACACCTATCCAAAAACAGTTACCAGCAGATGCTCTGTGGTTATTGGGTATAGTGGCGAATATCATTAGCATACAATTTTCCTTTATTGCCTTGCCTTTTGCTTATACTTTGGCGGTTTTAGGGGTGATAATTAGCTTTGGGGCGTACCAATGGCATAAAAAATTAACAAAGTAGCCTTTCAACACCTATAAGGTTTACAAAACCTTATAGGTGTTGTGGTAATAAAACAACTAAAAACCTAACAACAGTTCTCTTACTGCCAACCAATCTTTGGCGGTGTAATCTATGAGATGAGCAGCCGTAGGTGGAACTTCCGTTTGTCCAAAAAAAATAGTTTTCATACCTGCCTTGCGACCAAACTCCATGTCGCTGATGCTGTCGCCAATCATAACAGCTTTCTCAAAATTGACTCCGTTAAAATCGGCTTGTGCTTGTAAAGCCATGCCGATATTGGGTTTGCGGTTAGGGCTGTTGGCAGTAGCTAAGTCTGTGCAAGCATAAATTTTATCGAATTGCACTAAGGCAGCCCCAAATTCCATTTCCATTTGCCAATGCACCTTCAACAATTCGGATTCCGTCATTAGTCCTTTGCCTACACCTTGTTGGTTTGTAACTACGAACAGGTACTTAAATTCTTCTCGCAATAAGGCAAGTACCTCACGCACATTAGGTTGCAAAATAAATTCCTGATAAGATTTTACATAATCATCGGGAAGTTTTTGGTTAATCACGCCATCTCTATCTAAGAACAATGACCAAGTTTTATTGATTTTTAAAGACATATATAACGCCAAATTAAAGGCATACAATTTAAGGAAATTGTAACAGAACTGTGTTTTTTTATGAATAAATCTATGTAATTAACGTAATTTGCGTAGTATCGAAATGTACCGTACCCTTAGGCGGGGGTTGCCTCCAACTGCAAGGTCTGTTTAGCTTTATTTAAAGGTATAATTTCATATTTACTATATTACTTAGTTTGAAAAATAACTACTAACCTTGCACCCTAAAGGGTACGGTACATTATGCAACTTAGGTTAATTGTTACGTATTGAATAGCGTAATGCTACTATTCATACACTTTCCGATGACTAATAATTTGCCCATCTGCCAATTCTATGGTTCTATCACTGGCTTTGGCAAAGTCGTTGTCGTGGGTAACGGCAATGATAGTTTGCCCTAAGTCTTGCGACAATTCCCTGAAAATATTAAAGACAATTTCGGTATTTTTGCTGTCCAAATTGCCTGTGGGTTCGTCCCCCATGATAATTTTGGGGTCATTGATTAAAGCCCTTGCAATAGACACTCTTTGTTGCTGTCCGCCACTTAATTTAGACGCAGGTTTGAGGGCTTGGTCTTGCAAACCCAACAAAGCCAATTTTTGATATGCCTTTGCCTCTATTTCTTCATGGCTGTATTTGCCCAATTTGAGGGCTGGTATCATCACATTTTTCAGGCAACTAAATTCGGGCAAGAGGTAATGAAATTGAAAAACAAAACCAATGCTTGTACCTCTCAACTGGGCTAATTCGTCTGTTTTTTGGTTCGTAACTTTCTGGTTATCAATGAATAATTCGCCTTCATACGTAGTGTCCATTGTGCTAAGGCAATACAACAAGGTAGATTTTCCCGAACCACTTTTGCCTACTAAGGTCAAAAATTCGCCTGCATAGACTTCAAAACTCACACTGTCTAATGCCTTGAATTTGACAGGCTCATGGAAATATTTGGTGAGGTTTTTTGTACTCAAAATTATCTTTTTGTTATTCATAGTTTTGTCGTTTAATTTTAGTGTGGTATTTAGTCAAACCTATAAGGTTTTTAAAACCTTATAGGTTTTCTTTGCTACTTTCTAAAAATCTCTACGGGGTCAACGCTGGCTGCTTTGCGGGCAGGCAGATACCCCGCACCCAAAGACACCAATAAACCAAAACTGCCCCCCACCAAAAAGGTATTCAGATTGTAGTAAATCGGGAAATAACCAATCGGTTTGCCGATATACACCCTGCTCAAAATCTCTATCAATATTGCCCCAATGCCCAAGCCTATTAGTGTGCCTACTACGCCCATGATAAGGGCTTCGGTAACAAAAATTTTAATAATGTCTTTACCCGAAAAACCTACGGCTTTCAAAATGGCAATATCGTTGAGTTTTTGGCTAATAGTCATGTTCAGAATGTTGTAGATGCCAAAAGCTGCGACCATCATCATTGCCAAAGCCACTACATTGTTCATAATCATACGGATTTTGTCCGTTGCCAAAATATCGGCATTGGTCGTTTGCCAATCTTCCACTTTGTAGGGCATAATTTGCTGTAGTTTGGCAGCATAGACCAACGAAGAATCGGGATTATGCACACTCACATAAATATCGGTTGCATAATTCGCACTTTCTTTGGCTAATTGTTGGGCTGCGGTAGTGTGCAAATAGGCTTTTTGTTCGTCTGTACTTTTGTTGCCTGTGCTGAAAATTCCCACAATTTTCATGTTTTTGACCACCCCACGCGAAGACGTAACCGTAATGTTATCGTCTATACCCACATTCATTTTTTCGGCTATGCCCTTGCCTATCACAATGGCGTTTTGGTTGTGTGCCAAGTCTTGCAGACTGCCCGCCAACAAGGTACTTTGAATACTAAACATGGCATCTGCCTCCAAAATATTCACCCCGCTGCCCATGCCTTTGAGTTGTGTTTTACCATTGCTATAAAAAAAATCAATATTGACCTGTGCCGTTACGTTGCGTACATACTTTTCTTGTTGAATGGTCTTAATCAGTGCATACGGATTGACCAAACTTTTTGACAAAGTAGTCATGCGGGGATTGCGAATAACGGTAAGGCTTTGCGAATTGGTACTGGCTAACAGTGGTTTACTAATTTCGTCCTCTTTAAACACCTTGATATGGGGCATGGTCTTAAACATTTCATTGCGGGAATATTTTGTAAAGCCTTTCATCAAAGAATTTGAAAAAATATACAAGGCAATGCCAATCGTTACGCCTAAGGCAGCTATTAACATTTGCTTTTTCCGCGTGAAAATATGCGTCAAAGCTATTTCTACATTAACGGGTGCTTTCATGGCTACTGAAGGTTATCGGTGATGAGGGTGCTGTTTTCGTCTATGCCAGTTTCTATTTGTACCCAGTCATTGCTCACAAAACGGGTGCTTACCTTTACAGGCTGTTCTTTGCCTTTTACATTTACATAATTGCCGAAATTCAAGAAATTACGTGGTATCAATAAGGCATTTTTATTCACGCCAATCACAATATTGGTTTGTAATTGGGTGTTTACCAATTTGAAATCCAGATTTTCTTTGAAAGCTATTTTGCAAATAAACGACTGTGTGGCTTCGTTGAAGGCGGGCAATATTTCCATTACTTCGCCTTTGTAGGTTTTATCTTTGTGCGTATTCAACTGAATAACAGCCTCTTGCCCTACTTGTATTTTGCGAATATTACTTTCATCTACATTCACTTTGGCATAAATAAAATTGGCATCACCAATCGTGGCTATCACTTCGCCCTTGCGAACATAGTCGCCTTTTTGCTTAAATTTTTGATATACTCTGCCCGTTAAAACGGCTTTGAGTTGGTTAAAACCTGTCAAAACTTTGTTTACATTACTTTGCGAAGCATTGATAATTAGTTGCTGTTCGGCTTGTTGTTGTAGCTGTTGGTAATTTGCCAAAGAATTGATGTAATTGGTTTTAGAATTTTGGTATTGCAATACCACATTTTCGTATTCTGTTTTAGCAATGCTATTGCTTGCCAATAATTTTTTGTACCTGATGACTTGCAAAGAGTCGAATTCCATTTTTTGCTGTGCCACCAAAGACGAATTGCGTGCCTGCACAAAATTAGGGGCATTGGGGTTTGTATTGCTTTTGGCTATTTGGTACAAAGCCTCTGCACTTTCTGTGTTCAAAATATTTTGCTTGTTGTCTATAATGGCTAACACCGTTCCTTCTTGCACCAAGTCGTTTTCTTTGAAGTTCACCACCACCAAATAACCATCACTTTGGGCGGTGAGTTGGTACGTGCCGTTTGCCTCCAAAATGCCCGAAGCAAACACCGTTTCGGTTACGTCTTTGCGAATGGGCTGCGTTTCTTGTGTCTGTTTCACACAAGACACCCACGTAAACGAAAAAACTATCAGATATAAAATTGTATTTTTCATGGTGATAAATGTTTTTTTGATAAATGAAATACCTTGACAATCGTATCTAACTATTTCACTGTGTTATGAATCTGTATTTTTGCTTTGGCAAGTTGTATCGCAATGGCAGCCGAAATGACATTGTATTGGCTGTTTACTTGTGCGTTAAAACTGTCTATCGTTTGGGACAAACTCAATAGCCCTTCGTTGTAGAGATTGAGATTTTTCTGATAACTCTCCACATTCAATTCATGCACTTTTTGGTGCGTTGTCCACTGCGACTGTGCTTTTTCGTACCCTATTGCCAACTGCTGCTGGGTAATATTGGCTTTAATGTTTGTTTGCATAGTGCTTTTTTGGGCTAAATGGTAGTCGTATTTTGCTTTGGCTATTTGCGAAACGGCATTGGCATTGGGCAAACTCAAACTCAATTTAAAACCTATGTAACTACTTGGTATCCAACGCACATTACTATCAAACAAGGTGGATTGTGTGTTGTACTGCTGGGTGGTTTGCGAAAAAAAGAATGAAAATGTTGGCAGTTGAGCCAATTTGCTTTGCCGAAAAGCACTTAGGGCTTTTAGTTCTTTCAAACGGCTGTTTTCTGCCAACAAATCATTGTTAGCAATCGTAGGAGGTGTAAGTAGTGGCTTGGCTTGTGCTTGTTCGGTAATGTTTAGCGGAGCATTTTCGGGTATATCACACAGTAATTTCAACGCCAAATATTGTTGGCTCAACACAAAATTAATTTGTGCAGCATTTTCTTTATTGTTCAATACACTTACTTGTGCCTGATTGACTTCTTGCGGTTTGGCAATGCCTTGCTGATACTTTTGTTGTACGATTTGCCATAAAGTATCGGCAGCAGCTATGTTTTGCTGCGTAGCTTTGAGTTGCTCTTGCAAGGTTACAATATTGAAATACACCGCAGCAATATCCTCTTGTAAAGTCTTGCGAACCAACAAATTATCGGTTTCGGTAGCTGCAATATTGAGCTTTGCCAACTTCAAATTTTCCCAACCCTGCAAATTCAACAGTTTAATGTCAGCGTAAAAGTTGGCGTTGGTATTGTACTGTACGCCCAACTGTACTTCTCTAAAACTTCCTTTTTGTCCGCCTACAATTTCGGCAGGAAACAGGTTTACAGGCAGTTGCGTGTTGTTGGTATAAGTGGCAGACGTACTGCCGTTGGGGTCTGGAATAGCCAATAATGCAGCTATTTTTGCGGTTTTGGCTTGTTGCAAACGTATGTCGCCCGACTGCAAACTAAGACTGGTTTGCATGGCATAATCTAAAAGGCTTTCCAAGCTGGCGAAAGTAGTTTGGGCTTTACTGTGCAAGGGTAGGCTACATAAGCACCACCACACGCAATAACGTAGGATTTTCATGGGTGTAGGGGTTAAGGAATACGGACAAATTGAACAGTTCGAGAAAAAAGAAATACCTTGACTTTGCACTCTAATAGGTTTTGATTCACCAACCGAATTTGTGTTTTAAATTCCTCTGTACCGTCTTTTTCAGGTGGATACACCCGTCCTGCAAACTGCTGACTGGTTTTTTCCCACATTAAATCTCTGAAAACTACAAAGCCATTGCGAGGCGGATTATTCTTATCATTAATAACTTTACCGATATAGTAGCCGTTTTTTTCTAAAGAAAATACTACCTGTTTTTCAGGATTTTCTTTGTCTTGCCATTTCCCTACAATGTTTTCGGGAGTTTGGGCAAAGGCTTGTGTTGCCAAAAAGCACAACAATAGCGAAACTATGACCAAAGACTGTTTCATGGTGTCATCTGTTTTGGGTGATTGATGACACAAAAATTTGCAGAATATCAGACCTTTGGAATATTGCTACCTCCGAAGTGGACAAAATAGGCGGTGAAGTGGACAGGAAAGGGGGAGCTTGAAAACTTCGATGACCATTACACCGCCGCCAACCATTCTAAAAACGGTGTTACTTTGAGTTTGCTAATGATAATATTTTCTTTGAATGGCACATTCAGATTGACCTCTAACTTGCGGTTAAAGTGGTGTGAGGCATCTTTTACCGCCTTTCTATTGACCAAAAACTGCCTGTTTGCCCTGAAAAAAGTGGGTGTTAATGTCTTTTCCCAATGTTCTAAGGTCTGTTGTACCAAATGCGTTTTTTGGTCAAAAGTATAGACAAAAGTGTAGTCGCCCTCAACAAAAAACAAGGCTATTTGCTGGCTGTTCAATGGTATAATCTTGTCGCCTTGTGTGATAAGCACCGAAGGGCTTTTGCTAAGTAATTGGTTTTGAAGGGTTTTTAAAAGTTGATTGTATGGATTTTGTTCGTCTGTTGTAGGCTGAAAAGAGTTTTTGAGTTGTTGGTATTTTTGCAAAGTCTTTTCAATAGAATGTTTGCTAAAAGGCTTTAAAATATAGTCAATACCTGCGGTACTAAACGCCTTGAGGGAATAATGGTCATAAGCCGTACAAAAAATAATAGGCACTGAGAGGTTGAATTGTTCAAAAATCTCAAAACTTAGTCCGTCCCCCAACTCAATATCCGAAAAAATGAGGTCTAATTTGTGGGCATTGCGGAAAAACTCTACGGCTTCTTCTACCGAAGCAAGCATTTTCACAATTTCTATGTCAGGTTCTACGGCACGCAAGGTTTTCGCCAAGTCGTGGGCTGTGAGTTTTTCGTCTTCTATAATGACTATTTTCATGGGATAAGTATAAAAGATAATTTATTTTAGAAAACCTATTAGGTTCGTGCTTTAAAAAGTTAAAAGAAATAACATTTCTCAAAGAAATGTTATTTCTAAACTCTTTTGATATAACAGTTCATGGCACGAGTCTAAAAAACCTTATAGATTTGACTATCAATTAGTTATTTAAAATTTACCAAAAAAATATTATCAATTAATTACTCATATTTATAATGCTGTTATTTGTTTACAATATGCCTAAACTCACCGTAAATTGGTTTTCTTCATTACTCACCGTAATAGCCTGATTCATAATTAGTTGATACCGCCTATTCAAATTTTCCAAGCCTGTTCCTGAAGGAGTTTGCAGTTGTTTGGGCAACTTGTTATTCGTAACTACAAGTTGTTTGTTGTCATAACCAATGCGAATATACAAAGGTTTTTTGGTTGTAAAGGCGTTGTGTTTAATGGCATTTTCTACCAAAGTTTGTAGGGCATACACAGGAATTTTTTGGCTCTGTATCGCCTCTGGTAGCTCAATACTGCACTGCAAAGCCTCGCCAAAACGCACTTGTTGTAAACTCAAATAGTCTTGTGTAAACCGCAGTTCTTCTGCCAAAGTTACCCAATCTTTTTGGTGGGCTTGTACGGAATACCGCAAAAATTCGGATAGTTTGAGCAAATAATTTTCGGCTTCTTCGGCATTTTCACCAATCAAAGATTTGAGGGTACTAAGGGCATTGAACAAGAAATGAGGCTGGAGTTGCTGCAACAAAGCCTGTTTTTGAGCCTCTAAGTTACTTACTTTCAGGCTTTTAACTTCTAACTCTGCACTTTCTTTTTGGTATTGCAAAGAAACGGAATTGATAATGACCAAGATAATTGTATTGATGGCGGTAATGGAAATTAGGCGGTAAACAGTCAGGTGTAGTTCATTAAAACTAATTCCTTGTGGTAGTTGTGGGGCTACTAAGAAGTACGTTAAACAGACAATCAACAAGTAAAACGGCACAATCGTACAAACATAACTAAGTGCATAGCGTTGATACGTTTTTTGAATGTGCAACACCAAGTAGATATTGACCAACCAAAACAGAAAAATAATAACACACAAAAAAATAGTAGCCGTCAGAAACATCAAAAAATCTAAACTTTTGAAAACAAAAATATAGATAGGAGCAACACCATACAAAGCCAAAATAGGCGAAGTAATGAGGGCAAGGCGAAGGAGTTTGGCTTTCATCGTAGCGAAGTTGGATAGGTAGTGAGGGTTAAGAAAATGAAAATACTAATAATGTGATTATTTCGGAAAAATTGGTACTAAAACCTTTGATGTATTGATTTCTTCAAATAGGTTATACATCAATATTTTTTAATAATTTTGTAAATATATTTTTTTATTTACTTAAAATCAACTATTATTGCGTTGTAGATTTTTAGATAACAATTTTTATTTCACTTTTATCCTCTCAAACTTTTATGACAACTCAAGAAGTAGCTAACCGTTTGGTTGATTTGTGCCGTATGGGACAAAATGATGCAGCCGTAGTAGAACTTTATGCCCAAGATGCTGTAAGTATAGAAGCAGCAGATTCGCCTGATAAAATCACGAAGGGCATAGACAATATCCGCAAAAAAGGTGATGTGCTTCGCCAAACTATCAAAGAATATCATGGGGCTTCTATTTCTGAACCATTGGTAGCAGGTGCGTATTTTAGTGTGCAAATGGCAATGGAAGTTACATTTAACAACGGGCATCGTGTCAATATGCAAGAGGTATGTGTCTATAAAGTCAAAAAAGGTAAGATTGTAGAAGAACAATTTTTCTATGACACAGAGAGTGAATAATAGCACAATCATTTGATTACCAACTACTCAACTTCATAAAACTCTATGGGCAGTTGGTCGGGGTCGGCTATGAACGTAAACCGTTTTTGTGTAAACTCATCTGTGCGAATAGGCTCTGCCTCTACACCAAAACTTTTGAGATGTGAGATGACTGTTTCCAAATGCTCTACTTCAAAAGCCAAATGACGCAGCCCTGTGGCTTCTGGTCGTGAGGTTCTTGGCGGTGGGTTTGGAAAAGAAAATAGCTCAATCACGTAGTCATGGTTTAAGGCTAAATCCAATTTGTAAGATTGGCGGTTTTCACGATAAACTTCACGAATGACCTTCAACCCTAAAATATGTGTATAAAAATGTTTGGATTTTTCGTAATCCGAACAAATAATGGCAATATGATGTATCTTATTGATATTCATTGGCTAAAAATAAAAAATTAGGGCAAGATAATAGCTCTAATTTTTTATTTTTTTTATTCAATTGATTTTAACAAGTAAGTAAAAAACGTAATCAAATTACAACTGACTACTTTACGCAACTACTTGTGAATGAAAATAAAGGCAAAAGTTCACTAAGAAAAAACTATCATTTATTTGTGTTAAGCATACCGCATAAAATATTTTAGCTTAAATTTATAGCTTTATTTCTTCTATGTTATGCTTGTTGCTTATGCAGCTATTTGAAGGAATAAAAACAAGATGGTTTAGCTCCCCTTTTTCTAATTATCACCCCCATTTTTCTTGAATGATGTATAAATTTTTGGCTTATAGCAGTTTATTAGGCTGTTTATGGCTTGCTGCGTGCCAATCGAAAAATCCTTCTCAAACAACAGAAGAAGTTGCTTTGTTAGCAATGCCTATGCAACCGAAAGACACTTTGGTAATTATGCAACCCGCCCGCCGATTGTCTGCCCATAAAGACAGTGTAGCTGCCCGTAGTAAGGCTAAAAAACCTATTTTATTGATAACAGGAGATTCTATGGGAGATGGTTTGTACTTGGCTTTCTTGAAAAAAGCCAAACAAAGCCAAAGATACACTGTCAAATATGCTCCGTGGTACGGCTCCTCTACGGCTTGGTGGGGAAAATCTGATACATTGGCAAAACTTATAAAATTTCATCAACCTACTTTTTTGGTTTTTACGTTGGGAACAAATGAGTTATTTGTACCCAATATTAAGAGTCGGCAAAAATTTGTAGATAAAATTCTTACACAAATGGACACTTCAAAATATATATGGGTGGGACCTCCAAACTGGAAAGAAGACACAGGTATAAACACCATGATAGCCACGAGTGTAGGGCAAAGACGTTTTTTTGAGTCCAAAGACATGAAATTTGATAGGCGAAAAGACGGGGCTCACCCTACTTTTAAAGCCTCTGAATATTGGGCGGATAGCATAGAAAACTGGCTGCAAAAACAACCTATTTGCCCTGTGTTTTTGAAGAAAGAGGAGTAGGTGGAGTTAGGTCTTGTTTATGAAATCTAAATACTGTTGCTTAATCTCTCTTAACTTTTCAGCTAAAACTGTATTTGTAATTGTTTTAGTAAAGAACAAATCAAATTTAAACCACATAAAGTGATATAATCTTGAATATGAATATTGAGGTTTTGTCTTTTCAATAATTTCTTGGAATACAAGCATAACATTATATCGCAAGGTATCTTCATTGATGCTACCTATAGCAAAATCTCGAATGTATAAATCAATTCTGTTTTTTAGTTCATCAAATTTTTCTTTTCGTGCTAAAATTAAATGCTCTCTATTTAGTTTTAAAACTTCTATGGTCTTTTTGCCTTTGTCCGTAATGCCACGCACTTCGCCTGTGGGTAAAAAAATTAAGTGTAGTTCTACTTCGTCTGTTTCTGGATTGAGTAATAAAGGCTTTTCATCTTGTAAGCACTGTGCCGTAATCTTGCATTTTGCCGTTTCCAACTCATTATTTGTGTCGCAGGGGTGAAATTGTAGCCTATTTTGTTCATTTTCAATCGGAAAGTGGTTGCCTTTTGCTCCCTGCTCGTTACATTTTTGACAGGAAAGCAATAAATTTGACCATTCATAACCCAGCCAATAATAACCACGATGTCCTGTTTGGGTGGTTTTGTCAAAAGGCTGTTCGGTTACTTTGGCTTTGGGGCGAAAATGCTCTACTTGCAGGCTTGCTCCTGCTAAAGTATTAGTTTCACAATACGCACATTTGTTATGGTATAATGTGTATAAAGCCTCTAAAACCGTTGAATGTCGATAACAGTAGCTACTGAAATCATGCTCATTTTTTTCTGTTAAAGCCTCTTGGATTTTATTTTTGCAATTTTCAGACTGCAAACCTTCTGGTATTTCATCAAAGTCTTTTTTTATACTAATCATAACATTGGCTTAGTTAAAAAGGTCATCAGGAAAATCCGTAGTATTTTCAAGAGCTTTGAGTTGGCGTTGTACCTCGTCATTTCGTAGAAAATCCTCTTTGGTGGTTTCTGTCCGCACTGCCGAGAGGTCTGTATTATTAACAGACGTAATTTTTTCCATGTCAAACAAGAAGTATAACAGTTGGTTTGGCGTGAGGTTATTGATGTCTATATTTACTTTTTCTGCCTGAATACCTTTTACTTTATCTCTGGTTACTTTGATAAAAATGGCGTTGGGTGTAGCCCCCAACAACGGAATAGCACTGTGCGTAGAGGCTATAAACTGTACTTTGGGAAACACTGTAGAAAGTAACTGCGGTAGTTTCATTTGCCATTTTGGGTGTAGATGTAGCTCTAACTCGTCTATGATAGCAATACCGACTAACTCCGAAGGATTTTCTACGGTAGGTTGTGTACGATACAAACGAATGAACATATCGCCGACCATTGCCAAGACACTTTTTAGTCCTGCTGCTAAGTGGTCAAAAGGAACTTTTTGCGTGTCGCCTGTGGCTTCACCTGTTTCGTCTATGATTTTTTCGAAATAATGTACTTCATCTTCTATAGTATTCTTTGCTACTACTTTAATATCTGCCAAATAAGGAATAATTATCTTAAAAGCCTCTACAACATATTCAAATCTTGGGTTTTTTTTATTAAACCATTCTCTTAAATATTTTTCAATATTCAATAACATTCCATCAGTATGGAATAAACTATACATTAAACTACTTTTCTTGCTTTCCTCTTCTGTCGTGTTTTCTCCACCCATATTTAGGCGTGATGAACCGTAACAGACGAGGTTTTCTACAGGTTTATGATTATTATGTAGGTTATTAATTTGATTAATATAACAATTAATAAACTCTATACCTATTTTAGTTGATAAAAATACTTCTACAAACCTAATATGTTGTAAATTGGGTAATAGAGAAAGAGAAATAGCTTGTAATATACTTGTTTTACCTGCTGCATTTTCTCCAAATAAAAAAATCCATTGTGCATCAATAGAAAGATTATCTATGTGTAATGAATTTATATGATGATAGTTAATAATTTTTAGTTGTTTTACTGCATATGGTAATGCTAAATAGTATTTTTGGCTTGAAGTACTATCAAAAGAATGTGTATCAACTATAACATTGGTAAGAATATTTGTTGTATAACAATAAAAAGTCCAAGTTTCTAATGCTGTATTTATTAATTTTGATATTTGAGCTATATCCTCTGAGGCATTTTTTTGTGTATAGCTATATTTAATAGCCTCCTCCTCATTTTCTTTCTTAAAAAAGCCCTCAATTTGTGGAGTATAACGTTTTAAAATATTAATAGCTTCTATTGCTTTGTCTTTTAGAGATAGCCAAAGTAGGTGTTCAGGAGTTTTTGTAGTTACAGAAGGTATTAAATCTAATAATTTATTTAAGTCTTTCAAAATATATTCTAATGTAAGATTAGGCACAACATTGGCATTTTGAAAGTAATAAACACCATGTTTATCTTTTCTTTCTATTCTTTTTATTAAATCATTTTTTGATTTATTTTCCTCTACAAGAATATGCTCAAACTCCTCATTCCACTTTTCCACCAACTCCTTTTCTACGTCCAACAAAACAGCTATCTCATCAAGGTTTTTTCCTTGATTTTTGAGGCGGATAAACAGGTTTTCTCTATGTAGTAATTCGAAATCAGATAACATATTGTAGTATAGTAAAGTAAAATGAATAGTTGGAAAGGTAAAATAAACCTATAAGGTTTCAAAAACCTTATAGGTTTGCTCAATTTAAAACTCCGCACTCTTAGGAGTTCTCGGAAACGGAATCACATCTCTGATATTGCTCATGCCCGTTACAAACATAATCAACCTCTCGAAGCCCAAACCAAAACCACTGTGTGGGGCAGTACCAAACTTGCGTAAGTCCAAATACCACCACAAACTCTCCATCGGCATTTGTTTGTCCGTAATCACTTTGAGGAGTTTTTCATAGCTTTCCTCACGTTGCGACCCGCCAATCATTTCACCAATACCGGGGAACAAAATGTCCATAGCTCTTACCGTTTCTTTGCCCACTTCCTCATTCACATTTTGTTTCATGTAAAAAGACTTGATGTTTTTGGGGTAGTTAAACAAAATCACAGGTTGTTTGTACTCTTTTTCTACCAAATATCTTTCGTGTTCAGACTGCAAATCCATGCCCCACTTAATATCGTTGTATTGGAACTTGCCTTTTTTGTGGTGATTAGAGTTTTTCAAGACCTCAATAGCCTCCGTATAGCTCAATCTCTTGAAGTCGTTATCCACCACAAAACGCAATTTTTCTATTAGCCCCATGCCACTGCGTTCTTCGGCTTTCTTTTGGCTTTCTTCTTTCGCCAATCTTTCGTCCAAAAACTTCAAGTCGTCTGCGTAATTTTCTAAGGCAAAACGTATCACATATTGGATAAACTCTTGTGCCAACTCCATGTTGTCCTCCAACTCATAAAACGCCATTTCAGGCTCAATCATCCAAAATTCGGCTAAGTGGCGGGCAGTATTAGAGTTTTCAGCCCTGAAAGTAGGACCAAACGTATAAATATCACCCATTGCCATTGCCCCAATTTCGCCTTCTAATTGCCCCGAAACTGTAAGGTTTGTAGCTTTTCCGAAGAAATCTTGGCTAAAATCTACCTCTTTGTTTTCGTTCAACGGTGGATTTTTGGCATCTAAGGTCGTAACCCTAAACATTTCGCCTGCACCTTCGGCATCAGAACCTGTGATGATAGGCGAATGAAGATAATAAAAACCCTTGTCGTGGAAAAATTTGTGAATAGCAAACGCCAAACCATGACGCAACCGCAACACCGTACTAAAAGTTTTGGTACGTGGGCGGAAATGTGCATTTTCACGCAAAAATTCCATGCTGTGTGCCTTCGGCTGCATAGGGTATTCTTCGGGATTTGCCTCCCCCAATACTACCACTTCCGTAGCCTGTACCTCTACAGACTGCCCCGAACCTTGCGAAGCTATCAACGTGCCTGTAACCGACAAACAAGCCCCCGTATGTGCATTTTTCACACATTCTTCGCCCAAAGTTTCGAGATTAACTACAATTTGTATATCGTGAATAGTGCTACCATCATTGAGTTGGATAAAAGCTACGCCCTTGCTGCCCCGCTTGGTACGTACCCAACCCCTTACGTTTACCGTAGTGTTTACCGCACCCGACTGTAATAAGTGTGCTATTTTTGTACGTTTCATATCAACAAAAAAGAATTTTGGGAGCAAAAATAATGATTTTGGCTAAAAAACAGCTATTTAGCTATAAAAAAGGCTTTTACACCTACATAAACAATACATTTTATACGAAATTCTAAGACCTTTATCTATCAATTTTCCCAAAACTTTTGTAGCTTGTGCCTTCTACTTTTACTGTTATGAAAAATAAACAATATCTTTTCTTAGCCCTCCTTTTGTTGTCTTGTAAACAATTATTTGCACAAGGCGAAGCCACATTGGGCTTGCGTGGAGTCATTCCCACAGGCGAGTTTCGTTACAAAAGTGATGCGTGGGGAGCAGGGGCATCTTTGGGCGTATTGGCAAATATCGGGCATGATAAATCTTGGATTTATCTGGGTGGCGAACTTTCGTACATGATATACGGTATGTCTAACCGTAGATTTTCACAAAATATTGCAGGTTTTTGGAGAGATTATAGATTAGAAACGAATAATAATATGCTTACAGGGCATATTGTAGCTCGTATCAAACCAAACCACGAAGGCAATATTTTTCCGTACATAGACGGTTTATTTGGTTTCAATTACATTTATACCAACACAACCCTCAAAGACGTTACGAACTACGGCAATAACAACAACAATACAAACAGCCAAACCCGCAACCAAATAGATGACTGGGCAATGTCTTACGGAGGGGCAGTAGGCGTACAGTTTGGTAGTGGCAATTTGAAATTTGATGTCAAATGTTATTACCTTTTTGGCACAAAAGCAAGGTACTATGACAGTTCGTCTATCAGCTACACCTCCACAGGCTCTGGTGTCAATGTTACTTTTGCAGAACCCGTTTATTCTGCCACCAATGTTATTATTCCACAAATAGGAGCAACTTTGCGTTTTTGATGTAATTTTGTAGTCTATTTTTACCAGCTTTGTACTTTCTATGGAATTAGAAAAAGTGATAAAACAAAAAGCCTTTCAGAGTCAAACTCATAAACTGCTTATTAATTTGATTTATACGGGAAATTGGCTGCAACTCAATATTGCGAAGCAACTGAAACAATATGAACTAACCAGCCAACAATACAACATTTTACGTATTTTGAGAGGACAACACCCCCAAAGTGCCACGATTTCGTTGATAGCTGAACGAATGTTGGATAAGTCCTCCAACGTAACTCGTATTGTGGACAAATTAGTTACCAAGAAGTTGGTAAGTCGTGCCAAAGACCCCAAAGACAACCGTAAAGTTTGGATAAAAATTACATACAAAGGTTTAGATTTATTACAAGTCATAGATGCTACTATGCCTCCACCACAAGATATTCTGAATGGACTATCGGAAGAAGATGCAAAAATTATCAATGATTTTCTGGACAATTTGCGAGGTAATGAAGAAGAAGAAACTTGTGATGAACTGCCAAGTATTGATTAAAATAATAACCTCACCCACACCTTCCAACTCAGTTGCCTCTCCATTTGGAGAGGGGGTAGGGGTGAGGTCAAAACTGTTTCAAATACCTTTGGGCTTCATACCGAATCCCTTTTTCATATTCATAGTCTTGATAATCAAGCACTTTCTTGAAATAATATTTTGCAAGGTCTTTTTTTCGTAATTGTTGCACACACAGCAAGCCCATTTGTAAGGCTGCATTAGGAGCAAAGTAGGTTTTCGGGGTGTAACTTTGCGATAAAACTTGTTGGTAATGCGTAATAGCCTGCGAATATTGTTGGGTAAGATGACAAAGACGTGCCATGCGGTAGTAATATTCTGTTTGTTCTGCCCCCTTTTCAAACTCCTGAACGGCGTGTTGTTGTAGCCATTGCGTAGCCTGTTCGTATTCGCCGCCGTCTGTCAAAAAACGTAGCCGAAAAAGTTTTGGCGAACCCGCAGCCTTCCCTTCCGCAAATTTTTGGGCATAACGGTCTGCCTCCGTTTGCAATGTACCATTTTTCAAAATATTACTTTTTTGCAGCTTTGCTGTAGTAGTTTGCCCTGTTATTTCGGCAATGGCGTATAGTTTGAAATACGCATCTTTTATGTATCTATTACCTTGATAAACAGCTAAATACGCCAAATACTTTTGCGAAGCCTCTTGATAATTGCCCGTTAAAAAATGACTTTCTGCGTGTAAGTAATTGAAGACAGGTAACTGGTTACTTTCTTTTGTTGTATTTGCTAAATGGTCTAAAATCCGCACAGCTTGGGCAGCTACATGAGCCTTGATACACACCCAAGCACACAAATAACTATGCAAAACCGTATAACTTTTGCCTTGTGGTTCCTGCCATTGCCATTCTTTTATTTGGGTAAAAGCCTCCACAGGTTGTTTTTCTACCATCAATTTGGCAAGTATCCACAAAATTCGGGCTTCTTCGGCATAAAACCCTTGACTATTCGCCACTTCATTCAATAGCTGCCAACCTTCTTGTCTATTGCCCTCCAAACCCAACAAAGACAACAACCAATGATAATTTTCGGGGGCAGCAGCCAATAAAATTTGCAGAAAACCCAATGTCTTTTTTTGGGGCAAATAAGTAGGAAACTTAGCATGGTTCTCTTTGGCTAATTTGTAGGCTTGGCGAAAACCCTGAAAAGCAGCCCATTCATGCCCAAATTTGAGTTGGATAATAGCCCATTGCAACTTAATTTCCGATTGGGCAAACAAATATTCAGGCGTATTTTTGGGGTAAAGTTGGACTTGTGCCAAATGTTTTTCTTCATAAGGCTGTAAATCCTGATACAATTTTGCATCATCTTGTGTTAAAAGTTTGATGAAGCACCAATAGTTGTACTGATGTGCATACAAAGCCCCAGACGCAGTGATACTTGTCTTAAACTTGTCTGTGGAAAGGCTAAAAAGGGCTTTTTGTTGCTCTACTGTGAATAAATTTTGAGCCGAACTTTTGGCTACAGTACCAAAAAACAATACAAAATAGCCCAAAAAACAGACACAAAATAAACGTAAGAAGTACGCAAAACTATTAATTATCATTCAGCAATTAACGTAGTTGTTATTGGTTAAGTTCTTATATTTTTTTGTCATTTTTACATAAAATATGCTTTGTAAAGCCTATCGATTACCCACAAGTTTTTAAAAGTCCGTAGGACTGACATATTTATAGTAAAAGTATAGTTTTCTCTTGTTTTTAGAGTTCCGTAGGAACGAAATATGTCGTTCCTACGGAACTCTACGAAATTTTAACTACTTGATTATCAAATATTTATAAATTATTTAAAACTTGTGGGTAATCGATAGGCTTTGTAAAGCATATTCTATGTAAAAATACCCAAACCTCTAAAACTATTACTATGGACAATCAACCAATTAGTTTCGAAGACTTTTTGCAAACTGTAGAACCCAGCCGTATAACAGCCTTGCAACAATTAAGAAATACCCTCAAACCTATTTTAGAAAATCAGGGTTTTGAGGAAATTATCACGACTAAAAACCTACAGTACGTAGTGCCTTACAGCCTATATCCCAAAGGCTACCATTGCGAACCGCCACAACCTTTGCCATTTCTTACCATTGCTTCGCAAAAAAACTTTATAGCCTTGTATCATTTGGCGATGTACGCCTCGCCAGAACTGACAGCTTGGTTTGTGGAAAATTATGCTGCACAAGTTCCACACAAGTTAGACATGGGGAAAAGCTGTATCAGATTAAAGAAAATAGACCAAATTCCTTATGCTTTATTAGGAACATTAGCCGAAAAATTGAGTGCAAAAGATTGGATACAGACTTATGAAACGGTGTTTAGAAAAGGGTAGTAGTTAAACGTTTATGATAATTATATAACGCAACTTGCGTTATATAATTTCATCGGGTTTTATAGCTGTTTCATCACGTCTTCATCTACAAAACTAAAATAACTTTGATTACCAATAATCAAATGGTCTAACAACGCCATGTTCATTAGTTGGGCTGCCTCTTTTACTTTTTGTGTCAGTTTCAGGTCTTCGGGGCTGGGTTGCAAATTGCCCGAAGGGTGGTTATGTGCCAAGACAATACCACTTGCCAATAGCTCAATACCATGTTTGAGTATCAGCCGAATATCTGCCACCGTACCCACTACACCGCCTCTGCTAATTTGCACTTTGCGTATCACTTGGTTAGCTCTGTTGAGGTACAAAGCCCAAAATTCTTCATAGGGCAAATCCAACAAATCGGCTTGTAAAATTTCATACACATCTTTAGAACTTTCAATCTGGCTACGTTGCTGTACGTCTGCATTTTTCCTGCGTTTGCCCAACTCTAAGGCTGCTACAATGGTAATGGCTTTAGCTTCGCCAATGCCTTTAAATTTTTCTAAGTCCTTGATAGTCAGTTGTGCCAATTCATGCAGATTGTAATTGACACTGTGCAAAATCTGTTTTGCCAACTCTACGGCACTCATAGATACGGTACCCGAACCCAATAAAATGGCTATCAGTTCGGCATCAGAAAGGCTTGCTTTGCCTTTTAATAGTAGTTTTTCTCTTGGACGGTCTTCTTCTGCCCAATCCTTGATAGATAAGTAGTTAGGAGATTCGTTGGTTTTCATGGCTTATTGTAAGGCTGCTTTTCTTGCTTTCAAAATGGTGGTTAATTCGTCCAAATTCCATGCGTTGTTGATGTGTTGGTCGCCTATGCGTGTGCGTCTAAGTGCCGACATATACGCCCCTACGCCCAAAACTTGCCCAAAATCTCTTACTAAACTCCGAATGTACGTCCCTTTGGAACAAACTACCCGAAACGACACTGTAGGCAGTGCGATATTGGTCAATTCAAATTCTTTGATAGTAACAGTCCGAGCCTCTAATTTCTTTTCTACGCCTTTGCGAGCAAGTTCGTAGGCTCTTTTACCGTCTATGTTGATGGCAGAATATAAAGGTGGAATTTGTTGGATTTCGCCCAAAAACTGTTGTGTAGCTGCCTGTACTTGTTCCAATGTAATATGCTCAATGCTTACTTGGTTTTCTACTGCCGTTTCCAAATCAATAGAAGGCGTAGTTGCCCCAATGACCAACTCTCCCACGTATTCTTTTTCTGCATCTTGGTACAAATTAATGGCTTTGGTTTTTTTGCCTGTGCAAATAATGAGCAAGCCTGTAGCTAAAGGGTCTAAAGTTCCCGCATGCCCTACCTTTTTGCACTGCGAAAGGTTGCGGATTTTCTTAACGGCATCAAAAGATGTCCATTCCAACGGCTTGTCTATCAATAGCACTTCGCCTGCTTCAAAATCAAATTGTGGGGTTTCCATTATCGTATAGCATTGGGCTAAAAGCACAAAGATACATGGAAAAGCAAGAAAAAGGTCATTTTTTGGCTAATTTCAACCGTTGTAGTTTGCTACACAACAAAGTAGAAAAATTCTTTTATTTCATTTTTGATTACAATATCACTGCACAAAGAAGCTATTTAGTAGTATGTTTTGTTTACTGTTGCGTTTGGTCTTAAACACATTTTGATAGAAAATTACTGTTTATCAACTAAGAGGTTCTTTTTTACAATTATATTTAACAAAATTCTACACAATTTTACCATAAGGATACCAATTAGTCAGATTGTTTGAGTGTTCTTGTGCCTCATTAAATCTTAGCTTGGTAGTTAGGCTAAAAGCACGCAAACAAACTGTTTGTATAGCACTAAAAAATTAAAGATTAGTCTGTTTAAGAAAACTATAAAAACCCCTATAAAGATGAACGAAACCTTGTATCAACTTTGGTTAGAAGCCCGCACAAGATTTTTCAACCAATTACAAAATATGTCTGCTACCGATTTAAAGAAAAAATTAGGTAATTCACCTAATTCGGTAGGTTTTCTTATTCGTCATATTGCCGATGTAGAGTTGCTTTTTGCCAAAAATGTTTTTGGTGTGTCTGACGTAAAAGTAAGTGCCAAAACGGTGATTGATAAGCAAGATACAGGCGAATGGACAGATTTACAAAGTCTATTAGACTATCAAAAATATGCTTTTGAGACTTTGGCAAGTGCCATAAAAGTTCAAATAGATTGGGAAGAAACTGTTACAACAAAGGAATTTGGTACCAAAACTAAAGCCGAAGCATTGGGGCGTATTGTGTCGCATACGGCTTATCATGCAGGACAGTTGGCAATAGTGCTAAAATACGGGCAGATAGCTTAAAAGTAAAAAAGCAAGCAACTTTATAGAAGTTGCTTGCTTTTAGCTTATTTACCACCCGTAGTTGGTGTGTTAGGTTTAGTTTCTGTTTTCTTAGGAACAGTACCACCTAACTTAGTGATTACTTTGTTGGTAATGTCTGATTCCTCAGTAGCATAAACCAAAATAGGCAAACCATTAATAGACGTATTGAAAATGTGTGTATAGTGTTCTGCTTTTGCAATATCTTCAATAGCTTTGTTGATTTTGTTGTAAACAGGCTCAAGTAATTCTACTTGTTTCTTTTGCAAATCTTCGTTAGCTTTTTGCTGAAACTCACTAATTTGTTGTTGCAAAGTGATTAATTCTTTTTCTTTTGCTTGTTTTACCGCAGGAGCAAGGGCATCAATTTTAGCTTTGTAATCTTCCAATTTCTTCTCATACTCATCTGTCATACTCTTTAACTGAGTTTCTAGTTGAGTATTATACTTTTTTAACTCATCTCTAATTGTATTTGCTTCTGGTAGAGCTTGCAAAATTTCATCTGCATTGGTGTAGCCTATTTTCAAAGCTGTATGTTGTGCGTAAGTAGGCATTGCAGCGAAAAGAAAGCACGCCAACAACGCAATCATCAATTTTTTCATGTGAACGGAAATAATTGTTTATACTGTTTGTAATTTAAAATACTTCGGGTTTACTTAATTAAGTCCCTCTTGCAAAGTTCGCATTTATTCTTGAAATATCGAAAATGATACCAAAAAAATCTATTTGTATAGCTTACTCTATTTGCTGTGCTATTCATTTTAGAAAATGAAGGTCTTGTTGTTGAAAGATAAACCCATAAATTAATATGCCATCTTTTCATTTGAGCCTTACCCTATAAAAAATAAAACCCTCTTCATTGTGAGTAGGAGAGAGTTTTCATAGTACCACCGACGGGAATCGAACCCATATCAAAAGTTTAGGAAACTTCTATTCTATCCATTGAACTACGGCGGCAGTGATACAAAAATACGGAGTTTTTGAATCACAAAAAAGTTTTGACAAAAAAACATCAATACGATTTAACCTTTTTTATCGTACACTACATTGGATTTGCGGGCAGAAAACACGAATTTTACCACCCATTATTTACCATATCAAGGCAATTTTCTGTAGAACGGATTTCAGTCCGTTTGATATACTATTAACGGACTAAAGTCCGTTCTACAGTTTAAAACATATTTTATGATGCGTACTCGTCAATTTCTCGTTTATACTTTAGGTGTGTTGTGTTTATTGTCTTTAGGCAACTGTGCCAGAGCCCCTTTATGGTCGTTTAATGGTGCGTCTATTCCGCCAGATGTCAAAACTTTAACCGTAAGAAATTTTTACAGTGATGCAGCTTCGGGACCTGCCAACTTAGCTATCCAGTTTACAGAAGGCGTAAAAGAGTTTTTTCAACGAAACAGCCGTTTGGCTCTTATCAATGACAACGGAGATTTTGTGTTAGAAGGCACAATTACAGAGTACAAAGTAGAGCCTGTAGCTCCTACCGCCCAACAAGGTGGTATTCAGCAAATTGCAGGGCAACAACGCCTTACAATTACCGTAAAAGTACAATTTACGAATAGCAAAGACAACACTAAAGACTTTGAAGTGCCTTTTTCGCAGTTTGCAGATTTCAATGCCAATCAGACTTTGCAGCAAGTAGAAAGAGAATTGGTTGATGACATTTTCAAACGTATTTACTTAGACATTTACAATAAAACCGCAGGAGATTGGTAATGAAATACAATTATTTGACCCCCGAAGCCATAGACCAATTCATTGAGTCGGCTTTTAGAGAAGATGTAGGAGATGGCGACCATTCTTCGTTATCAGCTATTCCTGCCCATACCCAACGCAAAGCCCGTTTGATTATCAAAGGAGAAGGCATTATTGCAGGCTTGGCAATGGCTGAAAAAATTTTTCACAAAGCAGATAAAGACCTCAAAGTCAATATTTTACTAAAAGACGGTGATAGCGTAAAATATGGCGACATTGGACTGACTGTAGAAGGCAATGCAAGGTCTATTCTAACTGCCGAAAGGTTGGTACTTAACTGTATGCAACGCATGAGTGGTATAGCTACATTGACTCACCAAGCTGTACAACAAACCAAAGGCACAAAAACTAAGATTTTAGACACTCGAAAAACTACACCAAATTTCAGGATTATGGAAAAATGGGCGGTGCAAATTGGTGGCGGTACAAACCACCGTTTCGGCTTGTTTGACATGATTATGTTGAAAGATAACCACGTAGATTACGCTGGCGGCATACGTGAGGCGGTTACGGCTACCAAAAACTACTTGCAAAACACAGGCAGGCAGCTACGCATAGAGGTAGAAACCCGAAATTTGCGTGAGGTGCAAGAAGCCTTAGCCGTAGGCGGTGTAGATGTTATTATGTTGGACAATATGAGTGTGGCAGAAATGACAGAGGCGGTACAACTTATTAACGGACAATGCGAAATAGAGGCTTCTGGCGGTATTACCATAGACCAAATAGCCGAAGTAGCTGCTACAGGTGTAGATTATATTTCTTTGGGGGCTTTGACACACTCTTTTAAGAGTATGGACATTAGTTTGAAAGCCTTTTAGGTATTTTATACTAAAACTAAATATAGAAGAAATAACATTTCTTTGAGAAATGTTATTTCTAAGCACTTTTGTTATTTGCACCCATGAAAAAACTTTGGAAGACCCTTACCAGCAAAGTCATTTACGATAACCCTTGGATACAAGTCCGCCATGAAGAAGTCATTAACCCTAATGGTGGCAATGGTATTTATGGCGTGGTGAGTTTTAAAAATATAGCCATTGGCATTATTCCTTTGGACGAAGACGAGAATACTTGGCTAATTGGGCAGTTTCGTTATACTTTGGGCGAATACTCGTGGGAAATTCCTATGGGTGGGGGCAAAAAAGAACATACGCCTTTAGCTGCTGCCCAAAGAGAACTGCAAGAAGAAACAGGTTTTACGGCTGCCTCTTGGACAATGCTCATGAAACTGCACACCTCTAACTCTGTAACAGACGAAGTGGGTTATGTATTTGTAGCCGAACAGCTTACGGCAGGCGAAACAGCTTTTGAAGACACAGAGGATTTGAAAATTAAAAAATTGCCTTTTAAAGAAGTCGTACAAATGGTACTGCGGGGCGAAATTACAGATGCTATTAGTGTGGCAGGAATTTTAAAATTAGCTGCATTAAGGAAAATGATATAAGTAACGTGAATTATGCAGTATTATGTGAATAAAAAAGGTGTAATCTTTTCAATAGATTACACCTTTTTTATTCACATAGTTTTATTTATCTAATTTTTTATTCTCTTTTGCTCCTGCAATGGATTCACGCATTTGCGTATCTGCCTGTAGGTTTTGGAGTTTGTAGTAGTCCATTAAACCCAAATTACCAGCTCTAAAAGCCTCTGCAATAGCCATTGGAATTTCGGCTTCTGCCTCAATTACCTTTGCACGTGCAGCTTGAGATTTCGCCTTCATTTCTTGTTCTACGGCTACCGCCATAGCACGTCTTTCTTCGGCTTTTGCTTCTGCCACTTTCAAATCGGCTGCTGCTTGGTCTATTTGGAGTTTTGCACCAATATTTTCGCCTACGTCGATGTCTGCAATGTCGATAGACAAGATTTCAAAGGCTGTTCCTGCGTCTAAACCTCTTGACAATACCAATTTAGAAATTTTATCAGGGTTTTCCAATACTTCTTTGTGCGACATAGACGAACCAATGGCTGTTACAATACCTTCGCCTACACGAGCCAAAATAGTTTCTTCGTTGGCACCACCTACTAATTGTGCAATATTGGCACGTACCGTAACTCTGGCTTTGGCTACCAACTGAATACCATCTTGTGCAACGGCTGTTACGGCTGGCGTATTGATAACTTGCGGATTTACAGAGATTTGCACTGCCTCAAATACATCACGACCTGCCAAATCTATGGCTGCAGCTTGTTTGAAACTCAAAGGAATGTTGGCTTTGTCGGCAGAAATTAAGGCTTTGATAACCGAAGGCACATGCCCACCTGCCAAATAGTGCGTTTCTAATTCTGCTAATGAAATATTTAGCCCTGCTTTGGTAGAAGTAATCATCGAGTCGACAATCAATCTTGGCGGAACTTTACGGATACGCATAAACACTAAGTCAAATAAGCCAATGCGTACACCCGAAAATACTGCCGTAATCCACAAATTGACAGGGACAAAATATAAGAAAACAGAAAAACCAATAGCTATAGCAGCTATGAGAATTAATAAATTAGCTTCCATGAAAAATGTGTTTTAGAAGTTTGTATTCAAAAGTAAGAGATTTAACGATAAAAGAAAGTATAGAGATACATTTTTTCTAATTATTTCATTATCAAACAGCTATTTCCGTTCTCTCACACTGTATCGTTGCAGTTCTATGACCACCTGACGTACATTTTGCTTGTCTGCCCGAATATCTACGACCAACGCCTCTACCAATGTTTTTCGCAATAACCTCGATTTAATTTCTAAGGCTAAATCCATTTCTAAGTAGCCTATGACATCGCCAGCCAATCTTACTACTTGTATGGCATCTTTGTCGTGAGGATTGGTAGGTTCAGGGACTAATAACAGTTTTTCGCCTACTTTCATGCCTTGAATAATGTCTTGGCGTTGTGTACCGTCTAAATTTCTGTATGCCACACCTGCCACTTTGGTATGAATGGGCGGTAACTTTATTTCTGCTTTGCTTTTATCAAATTGCGACAAATAGGCTTCATATAACTTGTCTTCTGGAGAAACAGTAACTTTTTTCTTACCTGCAAACAAGTAGCCGATGCCTGCCAATAATACTACGATAACTAAAAGGGCTATTAATTCCATAGAAATTGAGTTGATGAGGGAAAAGTTAGGGCTTAAACATACACATTTTGCGTAAATACTACCAATAAATAGCTTCTTTTCTACAAAATATGATAGTCAAACCTATAAGGTTTTTAAAAACCTTATAGGTTTGCTAAGCAAAATCCACCTATTTCTTTGTAACTTTGTGCCTACATTTTAAATGTTGTGTACCATGAAAAACAAGAAAGACAAGGAAGGTGTGGTGTATAGTACCAACCCAGATTTTGAGTATGAATACACAGAGGACGAAACTGTAGAAACTCTTGAACCTGCCAAACAAAGCCTAAAAGTACAATTAGATAAAAAAAACAGAGGAGGCAAACAAGTTACCCTCATTAGTGGTTTTGAAGGTACAGACGAAGATTTGCAAGCCTTGTGTAAACTCTTGAAAACAAAGTGTGGTGTTGGAGGCAGTGCCAAAGACAACGAAATTTTGATTCAAGGAGATTTCAGGGACAAAATCTTGGAAATTTTGGTCAATAATGGTTATTCAAAAACCAAAAAAGTATAACTATTTTGATATATTAATCAATTTAATAACATGAAAAACACAGAACTTTTACAAGAACAACCCAGCCCTACGCTGGCAATGAACCCCAAAAAATTTGCCTTGTGGTTATTCATTGTTACCGTAATTATGTTATTTGGGGCTTTTACAAGTGCCTATATCGTAAGGGCTGCCGAAGGAAATTGGTTGGAATTTGATATGCCTAAAATTTTCCTTTATAGCACTCTTATCATTTTGGCAAGTAGTGGCACAATGCACTGGGCATACCTAAGTGCTAAAAAAGACGAGTTGGATACTGCCAAAATAGCTATGTCTATTACAACAGTCTTGGGTATTTCGTTTTTATTCATGCAGTTTTTGGGTTGGGGAGCATTAGTAGAGGCAGGCGTATATTTTGCAGGTACACAGTCTAACCCCGCAGGTTCTTTTGTCTATGTATTGTCTATGTTACATGGTGTTCACCTTGTTGGTGGCGTAATTTATTTGTTATATATCGTGTTAGCTTTGTTCCAATATAAAATTCACTCAAAAGCTATGTTGGCTATGGAAATGTGTGCAACTTATTGGCACTTCTTGGGTGTGTTGTGGGTGTACTTATATATTTTCTTGCAATTAAACAACTAAATAACCACTCCTATAAGGTTTTAACCAACCTTATAGGGGCAATAACAAAGCATCCTTATTTTTAATTGGTAAATCCTTTTCTTTCTTTTCTATCTATTTTTCATCTATTGGATTATGAAAAAATTACAATTTTTTTTGCAGCATGGGGCTTTTGGGGTTTGTACGAAAATAGGTGAACGAATGGGCATTTCCATTAGTAGCGTAAGGCTGTACTTTATTTATGTTTCCTTCCTCACTTTCGGCTCACCTATTCTCATGTATCTTATTTTAGCCTTTTGGGTAAACGTGAAGAAATATTGGCGTTGGAAACAAAGTTTTTTAGTAAAAGACATTTAGTTGTCTGTCATTTTTTATATTTTAGGACAAATTATCGTAGTTGTATATGGCAAAAATCATTAGAGCAGCAGTAATAGACCTTTATCAAGGGCTTGCCAATCAAGGCATGAGAGGGGTCAAAGAAATTTTGACAGAACGAAGTGGCAAAGTAAATGGACAGACCATAGTCTATGACATTTTCGAGGCTCGCAACAAAGACGAAATGCCTGATGCCAACTATGACTTGTATATCTCAAGCGGAGGTCCCGGTAGTCCACATGACGGCGAAGGGCAAAAATGGGAGTTGGAATATTTCAAGTTGATAGATAAATTGTGGAATCACAACCAAAAAAACTCACCTGAAAACCGCAAGTTTGTATTTTTTATCTGTCATTCTTTCCAAATGGCTTGCCGTTTCTTTGAAGTAGCCGAAGTTACCAAACGCAAATCTACCTCTTTTGGTATTTTGCCCGTACACAAAACGAATGATGCCTATACGGATTCAGTCTTTTCGGGTTTACCAGAACCTTTTTATGCCGTAGATTCTCGTGATTGGCAGGCAGTACAACCCAATCATAAAAAATTAAAGGCTTTGGGAGCTAAAATTATAGCTTTGGAAAAAATACGCCCTCATGTGGAGTTAGAAAGGGCTATTATGGCTATTCGTTTTTCTAATGAATTTTTGGCAACGCAGTTTCACCCCGAAGCCGACCCAATTGGTATGATGTTGCACTTCCAAAAACCAGAAAGAAGGCAGTCCGTTATTACGGCGTATGGCGAGGCGAAATATTTAGACATGATTAAGCACTTGAATGACGAGGACAAAATCAAATTGACCCACGAAAAAATCATTCCAGCCTTCATTACACAAGCTGTTCAGACTATCAGACCTGTGGCACAACCAACTTTTTAGTAAATTGATAATTTTAAATTAGTAAATTTTAATTAAAATTTACTAATTTAAAATTAAAAGCTACTGTTCGGCAAAAAACTCAAAGTGTTGCAAAATAGTTTTTGCCCAATATTTTTTGTCATGCACACCGTCTTGTTCCTTGAACACTACTTTTACGCCTAAATCTTGGCAAATTTTGAACATTTCTTGGTTATTAGGATAAAATAAGTCGTTTTTTCCACAATCAAAGTAAAGCACTTTGTCTTTACTCTCCCATGATTTTATCCTTTCGGCAATACAGTAATTGCCCCATTTGGCAGAATCATAACCACCAAAAGTTTTGGGTAGCCCAAATCTCTTAGGAAACTTGCGTATGTCAAACAAAGCACTAGTGGCAGCCACGCCTTTAAATAAAGTAGGTTGTGTTAAAAACAAGTAATATGCCCCGTATCCACCCATGCTTAAGCCCGTAATAAAAACATTTTGGGTAGCTACTCTGTATTTTTTCGTGATAGTAGGGTACAAATCATTGAAAAAATAATCTGCATATTTTTGATTATGGTGTGCAGGGCTGTTCACATACCAAGAGTCATATAAACCGTCTGGACATACCAAAATAAAGTTATATTTATTGGCATACTCTTGTAAATTAATAATACCACTCCACTGCCGAAAATTACCTGACCAACCATGTAGCATAAAAATGGTCTTGTAAGATTTAGTAGTATTATTTACATAGTCATTGGGAACTACGACTAATACAGAATCTTGGCGAGGTAAATTATTGGACTGAATCGCAAAAATCTCTTGTGCTATGGTACTGTAACAAGACAATAGCAAAAATACGGCTAAAAAATTTGTGGTAAATTGTGTTTTCATAACAGGCATAGTTGTAATATTCTTATTTTTGTTAGGAAAAATTCATGCCAAAGTGACGTATATTCATAGTTATATCTTTGAATTTGACAAGGCAATATTGAACAATAATCATAGAGTTTCTTAAGTCCTATTTTATTTAATCTCTTTATTACTTCGTATCATTATTTTGTTATATTTGTTCAAACAAGCATCAGATTGCCAACCATGAATAAAAGTTTTGCCATTATTATCTGTCTTTTGTGGGTGGTTTTGCCTCTTAAGGCAGATGACCTTCGCCCATTTCCTACTTATTTGTTGCAAAGTAACCAACAAATAGACTTAGAAAATAAGTATCATCAGGTATTAGCAGATACAGCAGGCAGTTTTACAATAGAAGATGTAACGGGAAAGCTACAAGATAGATTTACCAAAAATATTACTAAGTTCATAGGTATAGATAAAAAAATAACGACTTGGTGGTTTAAAATCAAGCTCAAAAACTCATCAAGCACCCAACGGGCTTATCTCTATATACTGTCGGGTGGAGATGCGTGGGCAGATGCCTCTTACCACTATCAAAGTCCACTCACTGGCAACTGGGTACACGAAAAAGGCGGTTGGCTCAATCCTGAATCGCAAAGAGAAACAGACGATATTACAGATGCCTTGTTAGTAGAATTAGAGGCTGGCGAAGAAAGAACTATCTATATTCGTAAGAAAGCAGGTTACATTTTACCCAATAAAGACGACAGCATCGGGGTTGTGTTAGCAGACGAGGAATATCACGAAATAGTCCGTAATGATGAGTTGTTTATTCTCATCTTAGAAGCCATGTTTTTTGGATTGGTGCTAATGATGACACTTTACAACTTCATACTTTTCCTGTCTACTAAAGACAAGGCGTATTTTTGGTATGTTTGGGTTATTTTTTCCTTTGGGCTAAGTTTTTCAGAAGATACACTTTACACCATTTTCTCCACAGGCAACTATATTTTGTATTATTACAAGCTAATAGACCTGCTAAATGCCTTTGCCATTATTTTCAATACGTTGTTTGTTTTTTATTTTTCTAAACAAAAAAATAGTGGTACTTGGTTTTGGGGCATTGGACTCACTACGGTCATTCCTTTACTCAAAATTGTTTTGGTAGTATTCGATGGTTTTTCTCCTGCCCTAAGAGATGACTTTGTGAGTTTGCTATTCATTCCAAACGCCATTTTACACCTTATGTTGGTGTTTGTGTATGGTATCAAAGGTGTATTAGAAGACTACAAAGACGCAAAAATTTTGATGTTTTCGGGTTTGGCGTTGCTATTTAGCCTTATTGTTTGGAATATTCATTTATTGGTTGTGGGCGAAGTGCTTACGGACAGTCTTGTAGGCTTTCTGTTGTACCTCAGCCCCAAAGTAAGTTTTGTGATAATGGCAGCGTTGTTTTCAAGGCATCTTACTACCCGTCTAAAGGACTTAGAACAAAATCTTTTGCAACAACAGTTGATAAGTGAAAGAGATAAGAAAAACTTTTTAGCTGAACAAAACAACTTCTTAGAAACACAAGTGCGTATTCGTACTTCTGAGATAGAACAGCAAAAAGAAGAAATAGAAACCCAAAGAGATGCCTTAGAGTTTCAGAATATGCGGATTATGCACCAAAACGATGAAATCAAGGCAAGTATTACGGCTGCAAAACGGATACAAACGGCTATGTTGCCTTTGGTGCGGGACATTGCAGAGGTGCTGCCAGAACATTTCATTTTATTTCGTCCAAGAGATATAGTCAGTGGTGACTTTTATTGGTTTACACACTTCCCTATAGCTACTTTTCCGCACCAAAATCATGCAATAAGTGTCATCACTGCTGTAGATTGTACGGGTCATGGCGTACCGGGTGCTTTTATGAGCATGATTGGCAATGAATTGTTGAATGAAATTGTGAATACTAAAAAAATTATAGAGGCAAATCTTATTCTTGACAACCTACACAAAGGCGTAACAAGGGTGCTGCAACAAGAAGAAACCGCCAATAGGGACGGCATGGATTTGTCTTTGTGTGTTATTCATCATGCAGAAGGTTTTTGGGTGAAAAACACATACATAGAGTATGCAGGGGCAAATAATCCTTTGTATTATGTAAAAAGCAGTACGAATTACGATTTTCCGAATGAATTTTATGAAATTAAGGCAGATAAAAAACCCATAGGCGGTACACAATACCACGAAGGAGATTTTCACCAGCATAGTATAGAAGTGCAACCCGAAGTAACAACTACTTTCTACTTGTTTTCAGACGGTTACCAAGACCAATTTGGCGGAGAAAAAGGCAAAAAATTTATGGTGAAAAAACTGAAAGAATTGTTTACCAACATAGCCGACAAACCTATAGACACACAGAAAGAATTGCTCATTACGACCTTAGAAGAATGGCAAGGGCGAAATGAACAAGTCGATGATATTTTGGTAATTGGTTTTAGGGTATAAACTATTAAAACCTATAAGGTTTCGAAAACCTTATAGGTTAAAGTGTAAAAAACTATTTTTGAAAGCTATAAACTCAATACGTCTTGGGCATTATTACTACTTTACTAAGAATCCTGCGTTTCTTTTGGGACATTCGTAGAACAGGTTTTTACGAAATCAACTCGGCATTTGTCTATACTGCCACCAATACGCCTTTGAATTTCCGCACTGTCATTTATTTGGACGCAGATTTTTACAATTTCATTCCAAGTTTTGAATTGGTTGCTCCTGCTGATAGAGATGCACATTTTCAAGAGTTTTACCAAAATTGTTACGACCAACACATTCAGAAAATCCACACTTTTGTAGATGAAGTAAATCAAGGTACGGCATTTTGGGGTACAGCTTTAGTCATTCCTTTATTGGTGATGTTTAATAGCAACTTTTTCTATGATTTGTATTTGTGGATAGTCGCAGGAAATATTCCAGATTTTGCCTTAGAGTTCATAACTTTTATTCAAACGGGTAGCCTGACCAAAGAATTAGCTAGTTTGCTTTACAATATTTTGAGTGTAACAGGGGTACTTTCGTTGAGGCAGTGGTTCATGGCTTGGGGCATACGTCTGTTAGTACGTATTGGTGTGTGGTCTGTAAAAGCCTACCGCAAACGCAAAGAGGCGAAAAAAGCAAAACAATAACAAATACTTAGCTAATGCACGAGTAATTGACAGCAAACTAAAATTAACCATGTAAATCTAACTCCTTTAATAATGAACACTAAAAGAATCTTACTCTCTTTTGTAATTGCTTTGGGTACTTTATGGGGTTGTCAATCCAACGTTGAGCCAACTCCTCAATTAACCCTTGAACAGCAATATCAAAATGCTATCAAAGATGCTATCATTGCAGACCCATCAGAAATTAGCAACAACCTCATAGCCATTACCGAAAGTAACACCAAATTATCTTGGAAGGCTGCCCCCAGTGGTGAAAAACGGGTTTTGGTAAGTTTTTGGACAAAATTTACAAGCAGTTTTCCTGTTGGCGATACAGTCAAGAATAATTGGGGAATTGTGTGGGTTACAACTTACCCAGAAATTCAGGATTGGTTCAAGAAAAACTACCCAACAGACGGCAATGTGGTACAAAGAGCAGAGCAACTGTTAGGTTTACCTACGCAAAGAGGCTACACACATTTTGTAGAGGCGTGGGTAAAACCAGAAGATTTGTTTAGACCTTCGGCAGACAGGGAAATTACTGATACCAAAGCCGAAATCAATTTGCCCGCCAACGTAGATGAGGAGTATAAGAAATGGTACAATGACAATATTATTTCTTCTTATTATCCTATGGCGTATCCATGGACAAGATTAGGTTATACGTATGATTGGGGCAATCCAAAAAATGAAATAGGTTTATCCGAGTTTATTATCAAGAAAAATTCATCTATGGTAGTAAAATCTGTTACACCAACGGCAAATTATTTGACCAAATAATAAGTTGCCTATTCCCTGTAGTGTGGGCTTCAGCTTAATGCTGTTCGGCTAAGAGTGTAAAATTATATATTTTAATTAACAGATAATCAATTAGTTACTTTTAAAAAAGTTCCGTTAGGAACGAAATATTTATAGAAAAATCAAGCCTCAACTTCCTCAAAGTGCCGTAGGCACGACATATTTCGTGCCTACGGCACTTTGTCTGAGAGGCGAAAATGGTCTATAAATATTTCGTGCCTACGACACTTAGGCAGCCCCACTAAAAACCACTATTCTTAGCCGAACAGCAATAGGCTTCAGCCACACTTTTTCATATATCCAACCAAATTACTTTTTATCTTGCTGCCACTTCAAGCCAAAAAACAGCCTCAAAACCCCGATACGCCTTATTAACAGTTCGTACAACAGCCACGCAATAAAGAAAGTACCCAAAGAAAGCAAGGAAAATTTGAGAGCCAAACCCCAAGCTACATTTTTGAGGTAATAGGCTAAACTAACTGTAATGGTTTGGTGCAAAATATAAAACGGATAAACGGCTTCATTCGCATATTGCAGTGTAGGGCTGTTGCGGTTGAGGTAGGTAGCAGCAAAACCCAACAATGTTAGTATCCACGACCAAGTATTGATGACCTTGAAAACGGCTTCGCTAAAATGAACAGGTGCGTCATCTTCTAAACCATTGGCTATCAATATTTTGATAGTAATAAAAATGCTAAAATTGACAATGCCTATTAGTAAAAATTTGAATTTGTGAGTAAGGATTGTTTGCCAAAAAGTTTCTCGAACTGTAATCAACAGAAAACCATAAACAAAAAACGTACTGTAGTTTACCAAATTGAACCAATCATCTAACAAGGCGTGAGTAGAATCAAAAAACGGCTCTACCAAAGTTTCCCATACGTATAAAGGTAGTACAAAAAGATAGATTTTGTAAGGAGAAGCTACCCATTTTTGTATTTTTTGAATAAAAAAATTGTGAGGATTTTTGCGTAAATACAAAAACAGTGGAATAAACAACAACGAAAATACCAACAAATAGACAATGAACCATAAGTGATGCCAACTGATATTGCCCGTAGGATAAACACCCACAAAAGCCTCTGAAAACCAATACGCAAAATAGTTGCCTGTAAACTGCCCTTTGTCCAGCCTCTCAAAATAGACTTGTGGAGGCACAACCACCAACATTCCGAACAGCAAAGGCAACAACAATCTCATAATTCTTTCTTTGGCAAACTGCCCACCTGTCCGTTTGGAAAGGGCAAAGTAAGTTCCCATACCCGAAATGAGAAACAAAAAAGACAGCCTCCATTGGTTCAAAAACGACATGGGATAAACCAACCATTCATAAATCACATTGTTTTTGATGTGCCAGCCCCAAGGCACAAAGAACATTCCGACATGATAGAAAATAAGCAAACCGAACAAAATAACACGCAACCAATCTATGTCATAACGTCTGGCGGTGCTGGGCAATAAGTTTTCCATATTTTTGAGGAGTTTTAAATGTATGCTCAAAAATAGTTGGTTATCAGGCAATTAAAGAATGTATCTATAAGGTTGGCGTTTGAGTTTATAAAGTCGTACACCAAAAAATAGCATTTATTGAGCTAAAAAAAGAACTACAAGGGCAGTGCCACCGTAAAGGTTGTACCTTTGTCTATTTCACTTTCTACCCAAATACGACCTTTTAGATACTGCACAATACATTTGACCACATACAAGCCCAAACCATTTCCTTTTGCGTCCTCATGCCCTCTAAAATACATATCAAAAATTTTGCATTGTAATTCAGGTGAGATACCTCTGCCGTTATCTCGTATTTCTAAGATAAGCTGTTCATTTTCTTGCCAAACAGTTATCTTTATCCATGCTTTTGTTGGATTTCTAAAAGCAACGGCATTTTCTATCAAATTTTCTAAGATGTGTTCTATCAACAATACTTCTTTGACAACGGGTTGTTGTAAACGTATGTCTTTTAACCATGTTATAGCTCCAAAATCTTGGTGGTAACTGTATCTTTGATATTGACTTTCTATAATAGATTCAAAATCAACAACTTGTTCTTTTTGAAATGCAGTGCGTATTTCACTAAGTTGTCGTAATTTGTGCAACATATTATCCAACTCTTTGGCTATTTGCTTTACTTTTTCAAATAAAGTCAATGCTTCTGTATCATTTACCGCCATGTAGGCTATCTGCACCAAACCCTGTAAAGCTGTAATAGGTCGCCTGAAATCATGGGAAGTTCTGTAAAGAAACGTATCTAACTCTTTGTTAGTAGCTTCTAACAAAGCTGTTCTTTCTTTTACAATATTTTCTAATCCCTCATTCAACTGTTTAATTTCCTCATTTGCCTCGTTCAATTCCTCTGTTTGCACCACCAACTCCTCTTTTTGCTCCTGAATACTCTTGTTCAAATGCTGTAAAAGAGTGTTGTGTTCTGTTTTTTTCTTATTGTAATAATACAAACTGTAAATAGCAATAAAAGCCAAGACAAGGACTAAACCTGCTGCCAATAGCAAACCACCTTGCAACCGCAGCGTAGCTTCTTGCAGTTTCATTCGTTCTATTTGTTGCAGATGCTCCCCTTTTAGTTTTTCATTTTCTACCCTTTGCTGCTCAAAATTGTATAAAGCTGTCATTTTAGCTATTTGTTCACTTTTAGTAGCATCAAACAAGCTGTTTTTTAGACGCAAATATTTTTGTTGAAAAGAAAACGCAGTTTCGAAATTGCGTTGCCATTCATAATACTGCACCAGACTTTCGTAACTCTCCAAAATTCTGTTTTTTGCCCCTACATTATTGGCTTGTTGTAAGCCTTTTTGTAGAAACTCTAATGCTTGTTGTGGCTTGTTCAAAAACTTGTACGCATCACCTATGTTGTCTAATGTACCAGCCTTTAGTTCATAATTTTTGACGTTTTGGTTAATGAGCAATGACTTTTCTAAAAACTGTATGGCTGCTTGGTACTTTTTGCTTTTAATCAATACATACCCTACATTATTGTAAGAAACCGTAAGTCCTGCACTATCTTTTATCTTTTCTCTAATCGCCAACGCCATTTTATGGTACTCTAAGGCTTTGTCATATTGTTTTCTTAATGTATAGACCCTACCCATTTGGTTATATGTAGTAGCTATGGCTTTTTCGTCTTTGGTTTGTTGTTCTAACTGAATGGCTTTTTCGAGGTAAAAAATGGCTTTTTCGGGGTTGAGCTGATACCTGTAGATAGTTGCTATATCGTTATAGACATTGGTGGCTTTTTGTAAATTGTGTAAATCGTATTCGTAAATCTTGAGGGCATCTAACAAGAAACGTAAAGCTGCCTCGTATTCACCCAGATTGGAGTAAGACAAGCCCAAAAGATGTAGTGCATCTGCTTGTAAGGCTCTATTTTCTTCTACTACTGCCGAATCCATAGCTTCTCTGGCGTATTTCATGGCACTGATGGGTTCGTTGTTCAAATATTTTTCTGCCAAAGACAACAAAAAACTAATCTTGGTGTCGTCAGGCTTTTGTTGTTGGGCAAAACAATAAGGGACAGCCAAGCAATAAAGAAAAAATAAGGCAGTAGCACAAAAAATACGCATTACCAAAGTGATATGAAAGAGAAAGAAAGTTACGAAAATTGTGGGATTAAACACACTTTTAGACTCTTTTTTAAATATATGACAATGCTTTTTAATTCTTTAAATCTTGGTTTTCCGAAACTCCGAAGGTGTCTGCCCCACTATCTTCTTAAAACTTGTATTGAAGGCAGATTTTGAGTGGTAGCCCACCATTTCGGCTATTTCTTCTATTTTCAGATTTGCGTATTCGGGTTTTAGGAGCAGTTCTTTGGCTACGCCTATACGGTGCTGTGCCGTAAACTCAAAAAAATTCTGCTGCAATTTATCGTTAATGACCTGCGAAAGTTGGTGTGGTGTAACTTTGAGCAACTTCGCCAGCATAGGCAGCGAAAATTCGGGCTGCAAAAAAGGTTGTTGGTTTTGTAGCACTTCTTTTAATTTTTGCAATATTTCTTCCTCTATTTCAGGCGTAACCGTAGATTTTTCATATTTTTTAGTTACTTTGTTCTCCTCTTGGGTACTTGGTTTTTCGGGGTGAAAGAAAACAGATTGGCGGACAACCTGAAAACTTATCCAATAAATCACCAGTGTAATGTGTGTAGCTAAAATATGGTCGCCTAAGTCATGCTCAAAACTCAATTTTACGACTAAAAACAAGCCCAACACCGCCAACATCTGAAAAAATACACTTCTGCACCATTGCAACGTAGGATTTTGATTAGAAAAAAACGGCAGATTTTCAGCTTTAAATGCTTGGCGAATAAAATTGAATAGTAAATATAGGTAAACCAACAAGTTCACTATCGTAACTTCATTTATCCAATCTTTCCATAAAAACACCCATTTGTTGTCCCAATACATTGCATTAGCTAACTTCGGCAGTTGTGGGTGGTATGAACCAATATAGGCGTTGTACTTAAAAATAGAATTTTGCGGATAAAAAACAAGGCAACAATACAGAAAATACAACAAAAATGGTAAAAAATGCCAATAATCTTTGCGGGTAAATTGGTCGTTATTTTTGGTGCGAATGTAGAAATACAAGAGAGGAGCAAGCAAATAATTGACAGGTTCAGAAAAATCTATCAGGTGTATGACCCGAAACATGAGGTTGGTGTAACACAAAAAAATTTCCAAACTTGCCAAACTAAAACACAACAACAAAGCCCCTAAAAAGCAATTTGACCACAAAAAAGGCTTTTTGACAAAGAAAAAAAAGGCTAAAAATATTCCTTGAACTATTCCTAAGAAAATAAATAGTGCAAAAATGTCTATTTGGACGGGTAATGTAACAGGCATTGGCAATTTGAGGGTTTGGCAAAGCCAAATTTAGCAAAATGCTTATAAATAAAAAGGGCGAAATCAATTGACTTCGCCTTTTGTTACAACAATTAAAACATATCAACCTATAAATTCACAATATGAAAAAGTTTTGCTTAAGCTCTGCTTCATTCATATAGCTATTTATTACTTTCCAATTACCGTGCCAAAAAATTTAACTATCTCATTTTCAATGATATTTGTGTATGCAGTTTTAAAAAAATACAATCAAGTGTACGAATATGCGTTTTCGTGTGTACGAATATGAACAGTTTTAGGTAGTTTTAGTCTATTACAAAGAAATCACTGCTAATTCGGTCTGCTAACAGTTTTCCTTTGGGGGTTAATTGCAGAAAATTGTCCGTTATTCGTACACATTCAGCCTGTAGGTATGTCTTAAGTACCTTTTCTGGCAGTGTATAATTATATTTTTTCTGTAAAAAATCCAAATCTACCCCCCAAACTGTCCGCAAAGCTGTTAATAAATATTCGTTGATGTGGTCTTGTCGGCTTAACTGTTCTATTTCGGCAGGAATTTCGTTTTTTTGTAGAGATTTTACATACAAGGCATTATTACTAATATTGTATTGCCGACTTTCGCCATTGTACGAATGTGCCGAAGCTCCTATGCCTAAGTAATTGCCCTTTTTCCAGTAGTTGGTATTGTGCCGAGAATGGTAGTTGGGCAAGGCAAAATTAGATATTTCGTAGTGTTCATAGCCGTTTTCTCCTAATTTTTGTACCAAAAACTCAAACTGTTCGGCTGCGAACTCATCAGTAGTGGGTATAAATTTGTTTTTGTCTTTCCAACGTCCAAACACCGTATTTGGCTCAACGGTTAGGCAATATGCCGAAATATGCGGTGGTCGCAGTTGTAGTGCGAATGTTAAATCTTGCAGCCAACTTTCATGATTAGGAGCTGGTACGGCATAAATCAAGTCTATACTGAAATTCTCAAAACCTACTTGGCGTGCATTTTCAACACATTGGTAGGCTTGTGTGGCAGTGTGGCTGCGGTTCATCAATTTCAGATGCTCTTCGTTAAAAGACTGAATACCAATGCTTAACCTATTCACGCCTACTTGCCGAATAGCTTGTAAATAGCTGCTATCGAGGTCGTCTGGGTTGCCTTCTAAGGTAATTTCTGCCGTAGGCAAAATATCAAAATGCTGTTGGATAGTCTGCAAAAACGCCTGAATTTCGGCAGGACTTAACACAGACGGTGTGCCTCCACCAAAATACACACTACTCAACGTTTTATCTGTCAAATAATCTTTTTGCAGGAGAATTTCTTGGTGCATAGCCTCCAAAACATCTTTTTTGAGAGCCAAAGATGTACTAAAATGGAAGTCGCAATAATAACAGGCTTTCCGACAAAACGGAATGTGTAGGTAAATGGTAGATGGCATAGTTAGTTATAATAAAAAACTCTATAAAGAGTCTTCACCTTTATAGAGTTTAAAAATAAACAATTACTTAGTAATTACTTGTAACTCAATGTTTCTTTATTGCCCTTTTCATGGTCATGCACTATCGTTACTAAAGCCGCCGCCACAAACATAGAGATTCCGCCAATGACTAAGGCGTAAATAGGTTCATTGTTAAACACAGTTTTGACAATATAACCTAAAATAGCAGCAGCCGTAATTTGTGGAATGACAATGAAAAAGTTGAAAATGCCCATGTAAATGCCCATTTTGTTTTCGGGCAATGCCCCCGCCAAAATTGCATAAGGCATAGATAAAATACTTGCCCATGCTATTCCCACGCCTAACATAGAGAAAATCAAGGTGTTTTTGTCTGTGGCATAAAAAATAGACATTAAACCCAAACCTCCTGCTGCCAAACAAATCGTATGTACAGTTTTTCGGCTGGTTTTGGCAGCTAAGACAGGCAGTAAAAAGGCTATAATAGCCGAAAATCCATTGTAAACCGCAAACATATTACCTACCCAATTTGCTCCGTCATTATAGGCTTGTGAAGTGGCATCTGTAGCCCCAAAAATATGGCTGGTTACGGCAGGTGTGGTGTAAATCCACATAGCAAACAATGCTAACCATGAAAAAAACTGCACAAAAGCCAACCGTATCATGGTAGAAGGAATATTGGCAAAGTCTTGTAAAAACTCTCTGACACCCGCCATAAAGCCCGAATGTTCTTCGCTGTCCGCAGGGTAAAATTTCTTGAAGTCCTCTGGCGGATATTCTCTGGTCTTAATGACTGTCCAAACTACAGCAGTGATGTAAGCAAAAGCCCCCAAATAAAACGATAATTCTACGGTTTCGGGAATTGGATTTTCGGGTGTTCCTTCATTAGAAATTTTAAAATACTCTCCCAATATATAGGGCAACAAAGACGCAATGACAGCCCCTGTACCAATGAAAAAACTTTGGACAGCAAACCCTAAAGTTCTTTGTTCGTCTGGCAGCATATCAGCTACTAATGCCCTGAAAGGCTCCATAGAGATATTGATAGACGCATCTAAAATCCATAACATACCCACAGCCACCCACAAGTGCGGAGAGTTGGGCATGATAAGTAATGCCAAAGAAGCCAAAATAGCACCTACCAAAAAGTAGGGTCGTCTGCGTCCAATCCTGCTCCAAGTTCTGTCACTCATATAACCAATAATAGGTTGTATAATTAAACCTGTGGTGGGGGCAGCTAACCAATAAATAGCCAGATTTTCTACGTCAGCTCCCATAGTCTGAAAAATCCTGCTGACGTTGGCGTTTTGTAGGGCAAATCCGAACTGAATCCCCAAAAAGCCAAAACTCATGTTCCAAATTTGCCAAAAAGAAAGGCGTGGTTTTGTTATCATATTTACTCGATAGTGTTGATAAACTCGTATTAGTTAAGGTGAAGTTTCTATTTCTTTCAATTTTTGAAACTTTTTTTAGTTTTCAAATTTTTAGGCTGTTTTTTTCTTGTATATCTTGAGAATAAAGGAAAATCAACACAACAAGTAGGCTATTCGTAGAAGGTGCTATGATTTTGGGTAATAGGGCTGCTGTTATTTGTAAGGTAGGAAATTTTGACCCATAAAAAAAGCCAAAACTTTTTAGTTTTGGCTTTTGTGGATCCACAAGGGATCGAACCTTGCACCACCTGATTATGAGTCAGGTGCTCTAACCGACTGAGCTATGGATCCTGCAAATTTTATTTTGCGTTGCAAAGGTAAGAACTATTTTTGTTTTTGCAAATTTTTTTAGCGGAAAAAATCGTTAAATTCTATAATTCAATCCTGAAAATTTTAACTTTGTTGGTATTAAAGCATTGCCTACTAATCCGTTGCGAACTATGTCGGACTATCAATCATTTTACGAAAATAATTTGTTGCCTCATTTGGAGGAAATAGACGAGGAGAGAATAAAGGTACTCAAAAACCGTTTGGGTATAGCCTCTTTGTCTGCGTTGGTTATTTTGATACACAGTATCTTGATTGCTTCAGACATACTGCCCTCTGTAACTCTCTTTATTACGTTGTTTGCAGTGCCTACGGGGGGGTATTTTGGTTTCAAAAAGTATTTCGACAAGTTTGCGGACATAGAAGAAAGTTTCCGCAATATTGTTCTCAAAGAAGTTTTGAAAGAACAGTTGCATGGAGATTGCGAAGAAACAGGCTTTATTCCTTACAATACTTTTAAAGAAAGTCAAATGTTGAGAGAAACGCCACAGCACTACACAGGGGCATATTTGACCGAAGGACGGGTAGGCAAATACAATGTGGAGGCTTCTTTGCTGCAAGTGGGTAACTTAGAAGAAGGCGGTAAATGGGAGCAAATTTTTGAGGGTTTGTTTGTGGCTGCCGAAGGTGGCGGTTCTTTTGAAGGATTTATGACCATTACCCCAGATGACTTACAAAAAAGATTAGGTTTATTAGGTAAAAAAATTCAAGCAAATTCTCGACATCTTGGCGAATACATTAGTACGCCGTACCGCAGATTTAGCAAAACCTTTGCAATTTATACAGACAACCCTATTGAGGCTCAAAAGTTAATAGAAGACGAGTTTGTGGCGTTGATAATGAGCTATGTCGACAACTACAATGACGAACTGTATATCATTTGTAGAGATGAAAAACTGTTTTTAGCTTTTGATTTGTACCAAAAATCGGCAAACTTTAACCATTGGCTCACCGTAAAAAATCCTAAAAAGTACGAAAAGTTGTATAACCAACTCTCTATGGCTTTTGAGATTTTGGAGGCGGTACACCGCAGAAAATAGTCATGCAAACGCAAACACCTACTATTTACAAAGTCATGGGGCTAATGTCTGGCACATCTCTGGACGGTTTAGACCTTGCTTATTGTCATTTTTGGCAAATAAACGGACATTGGCACTACAATTTATTAGCAGCAAAAACCGTAGAATACACTACCACTATGCGTCAGGCTTTGAATAGTGCTTTGCAGTGGTCTGCATGGGAATATGTGCGGTGGCATCATGTTTTGGGTGAGTTTTTCGGGCAAGAATGTCAAAAATTTATTCAGGAAAATCATTTAACAGTAGATTTTATAGCCTCACATGGGCATACGGTTTTTCACCAACCTACTCAAGGCATTACGGCACAAATAGGCAATGGAGCAGACATAGCAGCCCTTACACAACTGCCTGTAATCTGTGATTTTCGCACTTTGGACGTGGCTTTAGGCGGGCAAGGGGCACCTTTAGTGCCGATTGGAGATGCAAAACTGTTCCATGAATACGAGGTTTGTATCAATATTGGTGGTATTGCTAATTTTTCGGTGGCGTATCAAGGCAGACGTATAGCAGGTGATATTTGCCCTGCCAATATGATTTTTAATGAATTGGCTCAACGTATTGGCTTAGAATTTGACAAAAATGGAGAGCAAGCAGCTTTGGGCGAAAACCTTTGGCACAAAGAAAAATTATACGTAGCCCTCAAAAATTTACAAGCATTGCCTTTTTACCAACAAAATTTTCCTAAGTCTTTGGGCAAAGAATGGATTTGGGGCGTATTTGTTCCTGCCTTATTAGCCGAAATTGAAGTAAAACAGCTTGAAAATTTGACAATCACACAAGCTCAACAACTTTTGTGCTTGGCTACACAACACACTGCCGAACTCATAGCCGAAACAGTAAGACAAATTACACCACCTAACAGCAAAATTTTGCTCACAGGTGGTGGTGCGTGGAACAGCTATTTAGTGGCTTGTTTGCAAAAAAAATTGCCTACACTACAAGTCATTGTACCAGACAAGGCAACGGTAGCATTTAAAGAAGCCTTGATTTTTGCGTTTTTGGGGGTGTTGCGGTGGCAACAAGAGGCTAATTGTTGGCAGTCTGTAACGGGAGCAAACAGAGATAATGTGGGTGGGGCTATTTATTGGGGTAAAAAAACGAATTAAATATCAACAAAAAAAGTAATATTTATACGATTGTCAAGGTCTGCGACCATTGCCAACGTATAAATATTACTTTGCCTAATGCCACTATTTTTCTTCTGTCATCAAAGACACATTTACCTTCACAATTTTCCCTTTCTTATCTTTTTCTACTTTGTCAATTTTGTATTTATACAAAGAAGTTTCTGATACTTCTACACTAATATCTTTGTTGCGGGCTTCTTCGGGTAATACTTTTTTCACATTGCTATAATCTGCATAAAAAATTACATTTGTATTAGCACCTTTTATTTGAAAAGTACAAGGTTTGTTGTCTTGAATCCCTACAAATTCAATAGTTACTAAATCTTCTACAATGCCTCTGAAAATAAATGTAGCTTGGTCATTGTTAGCTTTTAACTCATTGACATAGAAACGGTTTTCGTGCATATTCGTACAATTAGTTACGGTTACTTCAAAATAGTCGGCTTTGGGATAAATTGGAATAGCTCTTTTGGTGCTGCCCGTCTTGAAACGTGGACTTTTAGCAATATCTATCTTAAATTCTTCGCTGGTATTAAGCAAAATATCACCGTTTTTGTCATAATAACGCACAAAAGCAACGTGATAGGGTTTGTCGCTATTAAGTACAGCTATGGTTACATTGGCGGTAGATGTGGGTTCAGGTTTGGCTTCGTCATCTTGTTGTGCTAAGACTACATTTTGACTCATAAAACCCCATAATAACAACAATACATAAAAAAATTTTGTGTTCATAACGAATTTTGATTAGAAAGTTTGAAAATACGATAAATAAAGTACAATTATTGATAAATAGATTTGTGTGAAAAAGTCGTATTGTTTACTCTAAGATAATGGAATAAAAGTTACTTACTAAGGGGTAAATTGTTAAAAACGTGCCAAAAGTGTAGCTTTTGGTATAAGAATAATAAATTATTTTACTAAGCAACCGTTTTGTATGGAAAAGTTAGAAGAAAGTCTAAAATATCGCCGTTGGTATGACACAATTAAAGCCAATGGTATTACGCTAAAAAATGTGGAGGTTTTGTCTTTGACACGCAAACGAAATGGAGAAATTTTGTTTGCAAAGTTAAAAATAGAAGCATACGATAAGCATGGGGAGGCGTTGTTGCCTATAGTTTTGTTGCGTGGAGATTTTGTGTCTGTGCTTACTTGTTTGATAGAAAAGGAAACAGGAAAAAAATATTTGTTATTGGTCAAGCAATATCGAGTAGCTAATGGGGCTATCTCTTATGAACACCCTGCGGGAATGTGTGATAATGAAACAGATTTGGTAAAAGTAGCTGTAAAAGAGGTGCAAGAAGAAACTGGCGTAAGCATACAACCTTCGCAATTAGTACAACTCAACCAAGAAATTCTTTATACTTCGGCGGGGTTGTTAGATGAAGGTGGTTATTTGTTCTATTGTGAATTGACTTTGCCTAAGGCGGACATCGAAAAACTGAAAAATCAACGGCAAGGAGCAGCCAATGAACGGGAGATTATTCACACTTTTGTATGCCCAATTGAGGAGGCAATGCCCTACATGAATACGGTGGTGTCGCAACTGAATCTGTTTTTGTATTGGCAGGCGAAAGGCGAAATAAGATAAACCTCACCCCAACCCCTCTCCATTTGGAGAGGGGCTTTTTTGACCTTTTAAGGTCAAAATTGAAGTAAAAACTACCCTCTCCATTTAGAGAGGCAACTTTTATTTTAAACTCTTTTTTTCAAAACCTCTGTCATTTGTAGGCGATAAACTTGCAAAGCTGGCAACAAAGCCACCAAACCACCCAAAAAGATAGTCAGTAATAGCACCCATATTTCTGTATCTGTAATTTGCCAAACTTGTAACCAAGTGATTTTTAGAAAATAAGCAGTTACGACATACAATGTAGTATGTGTAAATAAGCAAGCCAAAAAACAGCCTACAGTTGCTAATAAAAGCCCTTCAGTTACTATCATCAATAAAATTTTGGTAGGAGAAGCCCCCAAAGTGCGGAGCAATGCCAAATCGTATTGCCTTTCTTGCAATGCTTTGTAAAAAACGACAAACATACTTAGCAAAGCAATGAAAATGAGTAAATACGCCAAACCATTGAGTAGTTCTGTGCCAACGCCTATTAAATTGAATAACCGAGCCATTTCTACGGCAGGCGAGGCAGCTTGTAGGTTGGCTGTAGCATTGATTTGACGAGGCAACATAACAGCAGCCATTGGCGACTTGAATTTGAGCAACAAGGCAGTTATTTGCCTATCTTCATTTGCCTCTGTGGTGTGTTCTTCGTGTGCGTCATGTTCTTCATGTACGTTTTGCGTTGAGGCTTTTTCTTCTTCGTGTGCGTGTTCTTCATGCACTTCCCAAATACTTTCCATAGCTGTTAAAATCAGCCTGTCTATGACTGTATTGGTTTGTTCCAAAATGCCTACGACTTTGTAACGGTGTTCGTGTGTTTCTCCGTCTAAGGCAAGCCCATGCGAACCTGCAAATTCATCGCCTATTTTGAGCTGGAGGCGTTGGGCTACTTCTGCTCCTATGCTTACTTCCATGCTGCCAGCCCACCATTTGCCTTGTGCTACTTTTGCGTTGTAAAGGGTGGGGTAATCTGTTGTTGTGCCTACAATCCTGAAACCCTGAAAACTATCGCCTAAGCCCATAGGAATTGTTTGGGCAATCAAAGGGTGTTTTTGAAAAGTCTGCACATCTTTGAGTTGAATATTACCCGTAGGGAAGTCTATGTGGTACACCGCACTCAAAATAATTTGTAGAGGGCTGCCTTTTGCCCCTATGACCATATTTACGCCTTGTAAATCTTTCGTGAATTTATCAGTAACTTGTTGATTTGTGATAAGTAAAAGCAATATCATGCCTACGCCCAAAGCAATTAGTAGGCTATTGACAAAAGTTTGCAGCAAATTTTGTTTGAGGTAACTGTAAGACAAGTATAAAAGATTCATAATATAAGGCATTTGTGAAATAAAATCACTGTAATTTACAATTTGGTACAAACTTTTCAGTGACTTTTGTTGTTGCAAAATAAACCTTTTTAAGTATATGCGTTATATTTTAATCTTTTTAATGGCTTTTTGGTCATTGACTTCTTTCGGGCAAGATGCTCCAAAGACTACAACTGTACAAATTAAAACTTCTGCACAATGCGAAATGTGCCAAAAGAGAATAGAAAAAGCTATTGGTACGATGAAAGGCGTGAAAAAAGCAGCCTTAGATGTAGAATCTAAAGTGCTTACAGTTACTTACCAAACAGATAAAGTAGAAGTGGCAGCTATCAAAACCAAATTAAATACTACTGGTTATGATGCAGACGATATGCCCGCAGACAAAAAAGCACATGATAAATTGCCAGAGTGTTGCCAAAAAACAAGTTCACACAATTCGGGTGGTTCACATCATTAATCAAAAAAACACCATTATAGCAATCAATCAACTGTAATGGTGTTTTTTTTATATAGAATTTAATTTTGCCAAACTCTTGGATAAGGCTTTTTTTGAAATATATTTGTAAAATACATAGCTATATGTATATGTATTATTAAATCCCTACACAACTTCTTTTACCTTATTTAGACATATTCACTTTATAAATTATGAAACCAGCTACTCTACCTACCAACGAAACAGAAAGATTACATAAACTCTTTGGGTACAATGTATTAGACACGCCTTCTGAATCTGATTATGACGAGATTGTGCAGTTAGCCTCGCAAATTTGTGGTACACCTATTTCTTTGGTGTCTATTGTGGATAAAGAACGGCAGTGGTTCAAAGCCAAAGTAGGTTTAGCAGCCCCAGAAACGCATAGAGATTTGGCTTTTTGTGCTCATGCTATTTTGCAAGCAGATGTATTTGAGATAAAAGACTCCCGAACAGACGAAAGATTTTTTGATAATCCTTTGGTAACGGGTGAGCCTCACGTAATTTTCTACGCTGGAGTGCCACTGACTACCCCAGACGGCTATAATTTGGGAACTTTGTGTGTGATAGACAACAAACCCAAAGAATTGACTAATGAACAACGATTTGCATTAAAAGTCCTTGCTAAACAAGTCATTAGCCAATTAGAATTGCGTTTGCAATTAGCTAAATTGAGTAAAAGTTATGAAGAATTGGCAGAAAAAAATCATGAATTAGAGGTTACTTTACATAATTTGACTACTACGCAAACCCAACTCGTGCAGTCTGAAAAAATGGCAACTTTGGGGCAGTTATCGGCAAATATTGCCCATGAATTGAACACACCTTTAGGAGCTATTCAATCTTCGGCAAATGCTGTAAGCAATATTTCCAGAGAAAATTTGCCTACTATGCACGATGAACTTCGCCATGCCACACCCGAACAACAACAGCTTTTTCAGTTATTGATGAAAACGGCTTTGGAACAAACTAATGATTTGTCTGCCAAAGAAGAACGTGCAGCCAAAAAGGAATTGAGCAAAGAGTTAGACAATTTAGGAATAACAGATGCAAAAGATGCAGCAGAAGTTTTGGTAGCTATGGGTTTGCAAGGAAATTACAAAGACTATTTACCAATTATCCAAGATAAAAAAATGTTGGATTTGGCATTCCGATTATCTGAAATTAACAGGAGTGCCACGAATATAGATAGAGCCGTATCGAAAACCAGTAGAATTGTTTATACTCTAAAAAACTTTGCTACGCAAACAGGCGAGGAAGGTATGACAAAAGTGGGAATCAATGAAGTGTTAGACACTGTACTGTTGTTGCACGAACACCAAATCAAAAATCATGTGGAGGTCATTAGAAATTACCATGATTTACTGCCTACTTATTGTTTCGCAGGAGATATTTTGCAAGTGTTCAATAATATTATGCTCAACGCCTTGCAAGCCATGAATTACAATGGTGTACTTACGATTCAAACCGTAATGAATAATGACAATCAAATAGTAGTGAGTATTCAGGACAGTGGCGTGGGCATACCAGACGAGATAAAAGACAAGTTATTTGAGCCGTTTTTTACCACCAAAAAAGCAGGTGAAGGTAGTGGTTTGGGCTTAGATATTGTGAAAAAAGCTATTGCTAAGCACAATGGTAGAGTTTGGTTCACAAGTACGGTAGGCAAAGGTACTACGTTTTTTATAGCATTGCCCATTTTGCAAGAAGTTGATAGGTAAAACTAAAAAACTTTCCAAGTCTTTTCAACTTGGAAAGTTTGAGGTGCTATTTCTTAGTGAACTTGTGTCCTTTTGGTTAATTTGACTTACCGCAAGTTTACTTAGCAAAAGACAAAGACGAAGTAAGCAAACCACCTACTCTTTTTACTACTCTTTGACACGCATCTGGGCGTTGGAAAGCTGGAATAGAAGAAGAAGGCGAGGCTGCGTATTGTGTAGCCAACTGTACGACTTCTTGTAATACTTGCCTTTCATCTATACGTTGTACGGCTTGTAAAGAGTTCAATCCGTTGCGTTTAGATACGTTTTCAATGGCATATTTGAAATACGTACCTGTGCTTACAATCCATTGATTGACTGTAATGTCTATCAAGGCTGCTTGCCCTGCTTGTGAACGAATAATGTCTGTAATAGGTACACCACGACTGATAGTGCCTCCAACTGCTAAATCTATCTTGATTTTTGTCAAGGCAGGTTGTACGTAAAACTCATTGGCTGCTTCTATCTGAATTTCGGCTACCCGAGTATGATACCCAGCTCTTGCCCAAATACCCGCAAGTTGTCTATCGGCTTGTAGAGCTTCGTAAGCTGCTACATCTGTGCGAGTTACGTTTTTACTATCTATGACAGAAATAATATTTCCACTGATGTCTATACCAAATTTTTTGAATAATTCATTGAATAAATTAGGCTCTTCGGTCTTGATACGGTTCAAGAGAATAGGCAAACGACTGCCCGATACATTGCCCGCAAATTGAATAAAACCAAAAGAGAAAATAGCTTTGTCGTAGGTATTGATAGCATCAAAACAACCTTCGTGTTTAGATACTTCTTTCAACATTTGGGCTTGTGAAGATGATAAGCCTGCACGCATATAGGCTGCTATATCCAAATTAACAGGACTATTACCACCTGCATAACCTATACCCACTACTGAAGGTTTAGTTGCTGCTGCCCTTTCAAAAAAGTTTGGTGTATTGACCATTGCCCCTGTCATAGGGTGGGGAAAAGAGAAGTTTTTAGCATTTACCTTAATAATTTGGCGAATATTGCTCAAACTGCCAGATACACTTACTGTAGAAGGTGGCGGCGTGGGTGTAGTGCTACCAGCCGCAGGGATATTGAGAACTTGCCCAACAGAAAGGTTGGCAGTAGATAAATTATTGGCTGTTTGGATAGCCTGTGGGCTTACTTTAAACTGTGAGGCAATACTGAATAAAGTATCTCCCGGTTTTACAGTGTAGCTATTACCAGCAGCAGCCGTATTAGCTACTTTTAGGCTTTGCCCGATACTCAAAGTACCTGCGGCACTTAAACTATTCCAATTAATAATTTGCTCAGGGCTAATATTGTATTTGCGAGAAATACTAAAAAGAGTATCTCCGGGGGCAACTGTATGTGTCATAGTTGTAAAGGTGTATTTTTGCCAAAAGGTAATAATCTTTTTGCGTGCTTACAAATTTTTGGCAAAAAACCTATATAGACAAAGTGCCTATTTTTTACTTACAAACTACTTTTTCAGCTTTATATAAAACAATTTTTTCTAAACTCGTCAAAATATTGGTTGAACTCGTCATCTATCTGTTTCCCATCTACAATGTCTATGGAAGTAGAAACCATACGGCGATAACGTACCAAGTGCGAAATAGATGAATAAAATAAGTGTAAACCTGCTTTATCGGCTAATTTTTTGAGTAAGGCGTGTTCTATGGTTTTATCTCTTTTGTTGATTACTCCATAAATTTCCCATTTCTTGTTGTGTGTCTGTTTGATTTCCTCTAAATAATCTAAAAACGTAATAGTGGCATTAATATCTAGAATACTTGCTACCACAGGCACAATCACAATGTCTGAAAACACTAAACTATGGTACAATTCTATACTTTTGAGGTTGCCCGGTACGTCCATCAAAATAAGGTCATACTTTCGTTTAGCTAAAGTCAAAGTCTTTTCTAAATTGATTTCTGGGTTGGCTTGCGACCAATTAAATGCAAATACATCATAACAATTCAAACCACTTTCTTGCTCTTTCTTGTAAATTGTTTTTACAGACTGTTGGGGGTCAGAGTCTATGACCAATATTTTTTTGTCTGTACGGCGGTGAATAGCTGCAGCAGTTAGCATCAATAATGTTGTTTTGCCTGCTCCGCCTTTTTGGGTAGCAAAAGAGATAATTTTAGTCATTGTAATAATGTAGGTAAGTTAGACTCATGGAAATAGGTGGGCAAAGTTCGTAAACTTTTCAAATTATTTGTTGAAGTCCTTATTAAATTTTAGTATTTAAAATAACTATTGATAAGTAACTGAATTTATTGAACCCTTTATTTACAAATAACTCTATTTGTAGAATATTACTTACGTAAGAAATTATTTTGTAGAAATACAAAAACAATGTGAAAACTTTGCTTATTTTAGTTTTATTTGCTATCTTAATCAAATTACACACTTCTTCAAGACTCCATTTTACTCCTTTTGGTTTTGTTGTTTTATTTATGGCTTGGAAATATTACTATTTAATGTTATTTTTCAATATGTTGTTTTGGCAAAGCTATGCCCAACAAAACACGCATATTGTAACACAATTAAAAGACACACCTGAAAGTTACTCTTTGGGGCAGTCTATGTATTTGTTGGAAGACAAAACTACTACTGTACTTTTTCAAGATATTTTGACCGCAGATTACCAAAATAAATTTACACTCTCTAAACAAGAAAGTATTAACTTGGGCTTTTCTACCTCTGCCTATTGGTTCAAGTTCCAACTTAAAAACACTTCGGAATTTCCCGATTGGTACTTTATTTTGTCATATCCTCAAATAGATTATTTTGAGTTTTATACCAAAAACAAACAAGGTGGTTGGACTAAAAAAGCCTTTGGCGATAAGTTTCCATTCAAAGATAGAGAGGTCAATCACCATGATTTTTTGGTGCATTTGGATTTGCCTAAAGATAGTGTGATGACTTATTACATTAAAGTTCAAACAGAAAGTTCACTACAATTACCTATGGCGGTACAACGCACTAATGCGTTTTTCCAAGATGACGGAGAGGCAGAAATTGGCTATGGTTTGTATTATGGTATCATGCTGACCATGATATTGTATAATTTGTTTGTTTATTTCTCGTTGAGAGATGTCAATTATATTTTTTATGTCTTATCCATTTTCAGTTCTACTATGTTTTTTATGACGGTTAGTGGTTATGGATTTAGACATTTTTGGTATGCTTACCCTGCTCTCAACCAAGTATTTGCCCCAATGTTTATGGGTTTATGGGTGTTCTTTTCTGCTATTTTTACTCGAAAATTCATAGATGTTCAACGGTATATCCCAAGAATTTCACGCATTTTGTATGTGAGTATAGCTATGGGGATTATGTCTGTTACTTTGGCGTGGTTAGCTCCTTACAGAATTTCTGTAAAAATAGCTTCAGTTACAGTAGCCCTCAACGTAATTATTATTTTGGGTTGTAGTATTGTTTCTTATTTCAGGAAAAATGTTTCTGCCAAATTTTTCATTTTAGCGTGGTTCTTATTCCTAATTGGTACTTTATTAATCGTACTGTCGAGAGCTGGTATTGTACCTACCAATTTCTTCACAAGTCATGGTGTGGAGTTTGGTTCTGTATTAGAAGTTTTATTGTTGTCGTTTGCCCTTAGTGATAGGTACAAATTGATAAAAATAGAAAATGAGAAGATTCAGAAAGAAGCCAATGAAACTTTGGAAGGGAAAGTTCGCCAACGCACCCAAGAGTTGCGAGAAATGAACGAAGAACTCAAACAGATTAACGAAGAATTGAATGTAACTTTGGATACGGTACAATACCAAAAACAAGAAATAGAGAAAAAGAATTATGACATTACGTCAAGTATCAACTATGCTCGCCGTATTCAGAAAGCTATGCTACCCAGTGAAACTGAAGTAGTTACTGCCTTTCCTAATTCGTTTATTCTATTTAAACCCAAAGACATTGTTTCAGGGGACTTTTATTGGATAAGCACCATTAAATCAGAGGTTTTCAGGTCTTACAATGCCCGCAGAGTGGCTTTGGGAATGCCCGAAGAAGAAATGCAAGAAACAGTAAAACAAATGATAGCCGTGGTAGATTGTACGGGGCATGGCGTACCAGGAGCTATGATGAGTATGATTGGTATGAATTTATTGAATGAAATCGTAAATCTACAGGGCATTACAGAAGTGGACAAAGTGTTGAAAGAACTACAACATGGCGTTAATTTTTCTTTGAGCCAAAAAGAAACAGAAAACAAAGATGGTATGGTCGTTTCCTTGTGTGTGATAGACAAAGCCAATAATAAACTGGAGTACGCAGCAGCCAAACACCCATTAGTTTATATTCAAGATGATGATAACGGACAACCCAAAATGACGATTATTAAAGGTGAAAAATCACATATTGGTGGAGAGTTACAGCATGAAGACAGCGAGGTTTTTGTGAAACATACAATAGACATTAGTAAGCCTACAACCTTTTATACGTTTTCAGACGGTTATCCCGACCAATTTGGCGGTATTCATAATAAAAAGTTCATGGCAAATAAACTTTGTAACCTATTGTTTGACAACCACCAGCTACCTATGGAAATGCAAAAATCATTGTTAGACAATACCATAGAAGAATGGATGTGGTTGGGCAAGCAGAAACAAATAGATGATATTTTAGTGGTGGGAGTAAAAATATAAGATTAACATATACCTAAAAAGCCCTATAAAAGTTTGAAACTCTTATAGGGCTTTTCTTATTATAGCAAGGCTACTATACATACATTTTCTTCCGCAATTCCTTCACCTCTGGGCTTTGGATATACTCGTCATAGCTCATCAACTTGTCTATGACACCCTTCGGCGTAATTTCTATGATACGGTTGGCTACCGTTTGCACAAATTCGTGGTCATGGCAAGAAAACAACACTGTACCCTTGTAATCTTTCAAAGAGTTGTTAAAGGCGGTAATAGATTCCAAATCTAAGTGGTTAGTAGGTTCGTCTAATAACAAGACGTTGCCACTACCCAACATCAACCGAGAAATCATACAACGCATCTTTTCTCCACCCGATAACACCCCTGCTTTTTTCAAACTTTCTTCACCAGAAAACAACATTCTACCCAAAAATCCACGAATATACGTTTCATCTTTTTGTTCCGAATATTGACGCAACCAATCTACTAAGTTCAAATCTACATTAAAATATTCGGTGTTATCATTTGGCAAATAACCTTTCTTAATGGTTACACCCCACTTGAACTCCCCTTTATCGGCTTGTTCTTCTTCCATCAAAATTTTGAAAAAGGTATGCACCGCAATACTTTCTTTGGACAAAATAGCCACTTTGTCGCCTTTATTCAATGAAAATTCTACGTCTTTGAACAAGGGGCGACCTTCAAAAGATTTGCTCAACCCTTGTACGGTCAAAATTTGGTCGCCAGCTTCTCTTTCTTGGGCAAATAAAATTCCGGGGTACTTGCGGTTAGAAGGGCGAATTTCCTCTACATTTAGCTTTTCCAATAATTTTTTACGGCTCGTAGCTTGTTTAGACTTCGCTACGTTGGCACTGAAACGCATGATAAATTCTTGCAATTCCTTGCGTTTTTCTTCCACTTTTTTGTTTTGGTCTGCACGTTGGCGGGCTGCTAATTGGCTCGACTCGTACCAAAACGAATAATTACCTGTATATAATTGTATTTTACCAAAATCAATGTCGACTACGTGGGTACAAACAGCATCTAAAAAGTGTCTGTCGTGAGAAACCACCAAAACCGTATTTTTATAGTCCGCCAAAAAGTCCTCTAACCACATTACCGTTTCCACGTCCAAGTCGTTGGTAGGTTCGTCCAACAACAACAAATCTGGATTACCGAACAGTGCTTGTGCCAACAAAACCTTCACTTTGTCCTTACCACTTAGCTCTGCCATTAACAAGTAATGTTTGTCTTCGGTCAAGCCCAAGTTACTTAACAAAGAGGCAGCTTCGTTTTCTGCTTCCCAACCGTTGAGTTCTGCAAATTCATTTTCCAATTCAGAGGCACGTACCCCATCTGCATCAGAAAAATCTGCTTTGGCATAAATGGCATCTTTTTCTTGCATGATAGACCAGAGTTTTTTATGCCCCATGATTACCGTTTGCAAGGCAGGAAATTGGTCGTATTCAAAGTGGTTTTGTTTCAATACAGACATACGCATGGTGTTTGGCAAGGTAATTTGCCCTGTCGTAGAGTCTATTTCGCCAGACAAGATTTTGAGGAAAGTAGATTTTCCCGCACCGTTTGCCCCAATAATGCCGTAACAGTTGCCTTCTGTAAACTTTATATTAACGTCTTCAAACAATATTCTTTTGCCGTACCGCAACGAAAGATTAGATACACTTAACATAGTGAATGGGTAAAATTGATAATAGTAGAAAATATTTGTAACATAGGCTTTAGCCTGTGTTGTAACAACAAGAAAATAGCTATAAATTTGGGGCAAAGGTAGGAAATTTTTTGTTCAATCTCTATGCAATTCGTACAAGGCAATTTATTGGAAAGTCATGCAGAGGCTCTTGTAAACACTGTGAATACGGTGGGAGTAATGGGCAAAGGCATTGCTTTGTAGTTTAAAGAGACTTTTCGCCATAATTTTAAAATTTATCAACAGGCTTGTAAAAATGGAGATTTAACAGTAGGTAAACTGTTAGTTGTAAGAGATACGAATTTATTAGGAGAAAAAATTATTGTCAATTTTCCAACAAAAACAGATTGGAAATACAAATCCAAAATAGAGTACATAGAAAAAGGTTTGCAAGAATTAAGAAAAGTAATTATCGAATATGACATTAAAAGTATAGCCTTACCGCCTTTGGGTTGTGGGAATGGTGGTTTGGAGTGGCAAGCAGTAAAACCTTTGATAATAAATTATTTAGGAGATTTACAAGGAGTAGATATAATAGTATATGAATTTTATGAAACGGTGAAGAAATAATAAAAGTTTTCAGATTTTGATTCTTGTATGATGAAAGTTACGTTTTTAGGTACAGGTACTTCTACGGGTGTTCCGATGATAGGCTGCGGTTGTTCGGTATGTATTTCTGCGGATTTTAGGGATAAAAGGCTACGTTCTTCGGTGCATATAGCCGTAGAAGGACGCAGTTTTGTGATAGACACCACGCCAGATTTTCGCCAACAAATGTTGCGGGCTAATATTCGGAGGGTAGATGCTATCTTGTTTACGCACCAACACAAAGACCATACGGCGGGTTTAGATGATGTAAGGGCTTTCAACTTTCATCAACAAGCTGATATGCCAATTTATGGAACAAAGCCTGTTTTGGAACAAATCAAACAAGAATTTGCCTATATTTTTGCAGAACACAAGTACCCTGGGATACCTTCTATTGAACTTAAATACATTGAAAATGAACCATTTAGTATAGAAAATATAGAGATTACGCCCATAGAAGTTTTACACCATAAATTGCCTGTATTGGGTTTTCGGATACAAGATTTTACCTATATCACAGATGCCAATTTTATTAGTGAAGAAGAATTACACAAAATAAAAGGAACAAAATATTTGGTATTAAACGCCTTGCAAAAAACACCACACATTTCACATTTCACCTTAGCACAAGCCTTAGAAATTATTGAAAAATTGCAACCCGAACAGGCTTTTTTGACGCATCTTAGCCATAAAATGGGCAGACACGCAGACGTTAGCAAAGAGCTGCCCGACAATGTGCAAATAGCTTATGATGGGTTGGAGATTATTTGTGATTAGTAATTAGTTTCTATATTAGAAAGATTCCTATAGTGAATATTTTATTAGTACATAGAACTCTAAATCTATTTGAGTTTTTCATGCTGTATAAAGTTAGAATGCACATAAGAAAACTACACAACATATTTACTAATGTATTTTTGTAAAGAATACAAGTAATCGTTATCTAACATAATACTCCATATTTTATTGAATGGGATTGTATCTATTGATAGAATTGTCCCTTCTACTGATATTTTTTCAACTTTAATGGATTTTTCATTAATAGCAATAAGCCTTGCTACATAAGTTATATCATTTCTATATGTATCAATTTGTAGTAATTGTTTAGATTTTAATAATGTATCAAATATGCTTTTATCATGTGCATCATAAGGCAGTACAGAAGGGATAACATATTCCTTAGCTCTCAATACTTTTTCTATAAATATTTCTTCTGTATTGTGATTAGTTCTTCTAATATGACTATTATTAATTATAACAATTCCATCTACCTGATAATCAATAGGTATAAACTGCAAAATAGACCATTCTTGAGTATCTTTTAGTAAAATACCTCTTAAATCATCTTTTGTATAATGAAATTTTACAGTATAAACATGGTTAATACCCTCACAAAACAGGGGTTCTCTATTATAATTATTCATACAGACTTTTTATATAATACTTTAAAAAATAATATAATAAATGAACATAATAACTATAAAATCTTATAGTTATTCTTAGTAATACAATTAAAAAACTATTACAGCTTCTTGGCAAGTAATAAGCTACAAAAACTACAACTATTCTGCAACTTATTCATTATCAAATACTTGTTAAAAAACCAAGCAAAACTAATAACTGTTCACTGATAACTGATTACTGTTTCTGATTTACCTTTTGCAAAATCTCTTTGATTTCGAAAGCAGTAAAAGCAAAGTACAAACCGAAAAACGTAACAGTAAAGTTCACGTTTTCATACCCAAAATTCAAGTAATAGAAAAAAAGCACCCCTGCCGAGATAAATAAACGAATAGCCGTAGATGCCATACTTGCGTTATAAAAATCCATAGCCTCCTTGTTTACACCACTATTAAGGATTTTGTAACTTAACAACGTAAGAGCTACGAAATAGGCAAAAAGCACCCAAGCAAAATTAAAAATGGGAATATTTGTAAAGAATTTCAACGTCAATAAAACCCAAAGTACAATCACACAAAAAATAAGAAAAGATTTATAAAAAGGCTGCATAAGATTTTTTTTAGGTTGCAAAGTTATATAGAATTTCTATAGAAACAACTTCGTGTACTCGTGTCCTTGTAGTAAAGTTTTTACAGCGAATACATCATTAAGGGTAGTTCACAAACAATTCATACAGAAAAAACGTAAGATGCTATTCATTTCCAAGTATTTTGCTTACCTTTGCAGCCTCAAATTTAAAAGTGTGTATGGAAAGCATAAGAAACATTGCCATTATTGCTCACGTCGACCATGGAAAGACGACATTAGTTGATAAAATCATTCATGCCTGCCAAGTGTTCAAAGAACACCAACAAACAGGTGAGTTGATTTTGGACAACAACGATTTGGAAAGAGAACGTGGGATTACAATTTTGGCAAAAAACGTGTCTGTACGTTACAAAGGGGTGAAAATCAATATCATAGATACCCCCGGACACGCAGACTTTGGCGGTGAAGTAGAAAGGGTGTTGAAAATGGCTGACGGTGTGTTGTTGTTGGTAGATGCCTTTGAAGGTACAATGCCGCAAACTCGTTTTGTATTGAGCAAAGCATTGGGTTTAGGCTTAAAACCTATCTTAGTAATTAACAAAGTGGACAAAGAAAACTGCCGTCCTGACGAAGTGCATGAATCTGTATTTGATTTGATGTTTAACTTAGGGGCAACACAAGACCAATTAGACTTTACAACTTTGTACGGTTCTTCTAAACAAGGTTGGATGAGTTTGGATTGGAAACAGAAAACAGATAGCATTTTCCCATTGTTGGACAAAGTGTTAGAGCAAATTCCGCCAGCACCATTCGTAGATGGTACAGTACAAATGCAAGTAACTTCTTTAGATTATTCTTCTTTCGTAGGTCGTATTTCTATCGGTAGAGTTTATCGTGGTACATTGAAAGAAAATAGCATTGTTACCTTGTGTAAAAAAGATGGCACAATGCCAAAAGTAAAAATCAAAGAATTGTTTGTTTTCGAAGGTTTGGGCAGAGTGAAAGTAGCCGAAGTAAAAGCTGGCGAAATTTGTGCGGTAGTAGGTATCGAAGACTTCGAGATTGGTGATACATTTGCAGATGCAGAAAACCCAGAACCTCTAACTCGTATTGCGGTAGATGAACCTACAATGAATATGTTGTTTACAATTAACAACTCTCCGTTCTACGGCAAAGAGGGCAAATATGTAACTTCAAGACACCTAAGAGATAGATTAATCAAAGAAACAGAGAAAAACTTGGCGTTGAGAGTACAACCTACAGACAGAGAAGATTCTTTCTTGGTGTATGGTCGTGGCATCCTTCACTTGTCTGTTTTGATTGAAACAATGCGTAGAGAAGGTTATGAGTTACAAGTTGGTCAGCCACAAGTTGTTTACAAAGACATAGACGGCGAAAGATACGAGCCAATGGAGCATTTAGTAGTAGATGTACCAGAAGCAACGGCAGGTAAAGTAATTGAGTTAGTTACACAACGCAAAGGTGAATTAACGATTATGGAGCCAAAAGGCGACTTGCAACACTTAGAATTTAATATTCCTGCACGTGGTTTGATTGGTTTGCGTAGCAATGTCTTGACAGCTACTTTCGGGGAAGCTATTATGACGCACCGTTTCCAAGGTTATGAGAAATTCAAAGGTTCAATTCCTGAACGTATCAGTGGTTCTTTGATTTCTAAAGAACAAGGTTCGGGTACAGCTTACTCTATTGACAAAATGCAAGATAGAGGTAATTTCTTTGTAGAACCGGGTGAAGAAATATACATGGGACAAGTAATTGGCGAACATAACCGTCCTGTTGATTTGGTGATTAACATTACGGCTACGAAAAAATTAACCAATATGCGTGCATCAGGTTCTGACGAAAACGTAAAGATTGTTCCAAAAAGAATTTTCTCTTTGGAAGAAGCCTTAGAATATATCCAAAAAGACGAGTATGTAGAAGTTACGCCTAAGAGTATTCGTATGCGTAAAATCTATTTGGACGAAAACGAAAGAAAACGTTACGAGAAAAAAGAGGCAATGGAAGCCTAAACAAACAAAATTTCTTATAATTTATATCCCTGCAAAAGTTTTCATACGTTTGTGGGGATTTTTTTATGCCTAATTTTATATCAATTATAGTTATCTTCAAATCAGTGTCTTATCAGTGTGTTTCGTGAATACAGTGTTCCCTTTTATCTTTATATTACCCAAAAATTTCCCTTAAATCCAACAAAAAATCGGGTAAAATATCTTCTCCAGACAGCACCACATCAAAATCCTGTTCTGTTGGGGCTATATTTTGAGCATAATCTTTTTGGCGATACACAAAAGTTCTCCGTTTTTTAGGCTGTATCAACCATGCTAACTCTACTCCATTTTGCATATATTCTATCATTTTTTCTTTGGCGGGCTTCAATCTATCACTATCAGACATCAATTCTATCACAAAAGTAGGGGCAATGATATAAAACCCGTCTGCATCTTTGTCTATCGTTTCCAACAAACTTTGTTTGATAAATGTAACATCTGGCGAAAGAACGGACTGCGTGAGAGGCATACGAAAACCGCCATTAGAGTCGGCAGTAACTCCAGCTTTTGAGGTTTTGTTCCAAATTCCTAATTCTATTAAGATTTGAGAATTGTAAATACTTGTTTCTGAATGTGTAGGCATAGTAATAATAAGTTGTGTCAGTCCACGAGTTTCGAAGTTTAAATGAGGATTTTTCTTGCTCAATTTGATAAGATGCTTGTCTGTAATCCTCTTGGTTAATGCCGACAAGTCTATCATTAAGGGAAACGGCATAGCAACTTGTACCTCGTCTTCTTCGGGCAACACTACTGGCGGACTGTCTATGATAGGGGCTATAATTTCCATATTTTCTTATAATTGAAAAGTCATTGATTATCAAATGATTCGCCTAAAGACGAATATACTTTTATTTATTTACTTACTTTATATAAAACTACCCAAAAATCTCCCTTAAATCCAACAAAAAATCGGGTAAAATGTCTTCTCCAGACAGCACCACATCAAAACCCTGTTCTGTTGGTGCTATATTTTGAGCATAATCTTTTTGGCGATACACAAAAGTTCTCCGCTTTTTAGGTTGTATCAACCACGCTAACTCTACTCCATTTTGCATATATTCTATCATTTTTTCTTTGGCAGGCTTCAATCTATCACTATCAGACATCAATTCTATCACAAAAGTAGGGGCAATGATATAAAACCCGTCTGCATCTTTGTCTATCGTTTCCAACAAACTTTGTTTGATAAACGTAACATCTGGCGAAAGAACAGACTGCGTGAGAGGCATACGAAAACCGCCACTTGAGTCATACAATTTACCTGCTTTGTTGGCTTTATTCCAAATACCAACCTCAATACCAATTTCTATATTTTTGTTGCTTGTTTCTGAATGTGTAGGCATAGTAATAATAAGTTGTGTCAGTCCACGAGTTTCGAAGTTTAAATGGGGATTTTTCTTGCTCAATTTGACAAGATGCTTGTCTGTAATCCTCTTGGTTAATGCCGACAAGTCTATCACTAAGGGAAACGGCATAGCAACTGTATGTACCTCTTCTTCTTCGGGCAATACTACTGGCGGACTGTCTATGATAGGGGCTATAATTTCCATATTTTCGTATAATTTAGAAGTCATTGATTATCAAATGATTTGCCTAAAGACGAATATACTTTTATTTATTTACTTACTTTATATAAAACTACCCAAAAATCTCCCTTAAATCCAACAAAAAATTGGGTAAAATGTCTTCTCCAGAAAGCACCACATCAAAACCCTGTTCTGTTGGTGCTATATTTTGAGCATAATCTTTTTGGCGATACACAAAAGTTCTCCGTTTTTTAGGTTGTATCAACCACGCTAACTCTACTCCATTTTGCATATATTCTATCATTTTTTCTTTGGCGGGCTTCAATCTATCACTATCAGACATCAATTCTATCACAAAAGTAGGGGCAATGATATAAAACCCGTCTGCATCTTTGTCTATCGTTTCCAACAAACTTTGTTTGATAAACGTAACATCTGGCGAAAGAACAGACTGCGTGAGAGGCATACGAAAACCGCCACTTGAGTCATACAATTTACCTGCTTTGTTGGCTTTATTCCAAATACCAACCTCAATACCAATTTCTATATTTTTGTTGCTTGTTTCTGAATGTGTAGGCATAGTAATAATAAGTTGTGTCAGTCCACGAGTTTCGAAGTTTAAATGGGGATTTTTCTTGCTCAATTTGACAAGATGCTTGTCTGTAATCCTCTTGGTTAATGCCGACAAGTCTATCACTAAGGGAAACGGCATAGCAACTGTATGTACCTCTTCTTCTTCGGGCAATACTACTGGCGGACTGTCTATGATAGGGGCTATAATTTCCATAATAACAATAATTTAAAAGCAAAATAGTGAAAAAATGATGTATTTCAAAATGTAATCTGCCTAAGTTAAACGAATTGTGCCGTTAGGTGCTGTCTATTGTTTTATGAATAAACAGTACCTAACGGCACAAAATTAAAATACCATTTTAAATTAAATATCTATCTTCGCATACTTCGCATTTTTCTCTATAAACTCTTTGCGAGGAGGCACTTCATCTCCCATGAGCATAGAGAACAAATGGTCGGCTTCGGCAGCAGACTCTATAGTAACTTGTTTAAGAGTACGATTATCTGGTTTCATGGTCGTGTTCCATAACTGTTCGGGGTTCATCTCACCCAAACCTTTGTACCGTTGAATATGTACGTTGTGTTCTTCTTTACCATCTGCCAACTCCATGACAATACGGTCTCTTTCTGTTTCTGTCCAACAATATTTTTCCGTTTTGCCCTTCTTCACCAAATACAACGGAGGTTGGGCTATGTAGATATATCCTTTTTCTATCAAATCTTTCATGTAACGGAAGAAGAAAGTCAAAATCAATGTCCTAATGTGGCTACCGTCCACATCGGCATCGGTCATGATAATAATTTTGTGGTAACGCAACTTGTCTATATTCAAGGCTCTATTGTCCTCGTCTTTGCCAAAAGTTACACCCAAAGCCGTAATCATGTTCTTGATTTCTTCATTGTCATAAATTTTGTGTTCTTGTGCCTTCTCCACATTCAAAATTTTACCTCTCAATGGTAAAATAGCTTGGAAATTTCTATCTCTGCCTTGCTTCGCCGAGCCTCCTGCAGAATCTCCTTCCACAAGGTACAATTCACACAAAGACGCATCTCTTTCCACACAGTCCGCCAATTTACCCGGTAAGCCACCGCCACCCATTACGTTTTTGCGTTGCACCATTTCACGGGCTTTGCGAGCAGCCACACGAGCCTGTGCAGCCAAAATCACTTTGTTGATAATGCCTTTGGCTTCTTTGGGGTTTTCTTCTAAATATGTATTCAAAATTTCGCCTACACAAGTGTCCACCGCACCCATCACATCACTATTGCCCAATTTGGTTTTGGTTTGCCCCTCAAATTGCGGTTCGGCTACTTTCACCGAAATAATGGCAGTAAGTCCTTCCCTAAAATCATCTCCACTTACTTCTACTTTGGCTTTTTCCAATAAACCACTGCGGTCTGCATACGACTTGATAGTACGAGTCAAAGCCCTACGGAAACCAGCTACGTGAGTCCCGCCTTCTATCGTATTGATGTTGTTTACATACGAGCAAATATTTTCTGTATAAGAGTCGTTATACAAAATAGCCACTTGTACAGGCACATCTCCCGTAGTTTTTTCTACATAAATTGGCGTAGGAATAATTTTGGTACGAGTAGAGTCCAAGTATTCTACAAACTCCCGCAAACCACCTTCCGAATAAAATTCGTCTTGCAAAGGATTGCCGTTTTCGTCTTTTTCACGCAAATCCGTTAGTTTGATGCGAATACCTGCATTCAAATACGACAATTCTCTAAGACGATTGGCTACGGTTTCATATTTGAAAACTGTAGTCGTGAAAATGCTTGCGTCTGGTAAAAACGTAACCTCTGTACCTCTGTAATCTGTTTCGCCTACAACTTTCACAGGGTATAATGGATTACCAATATTGTATTCTTGTTGGTGAATTTTGCCCTCTCTAAAAACTCTTACTTTCAGGTGCGTAGAAAGTGCATTTACGCAAGACACCCCAACCCCATGCAAACCACCCGACACTTTGTAAGTATCCTTGTCAAATTTTCCCCCTGCGTGTAGTACCGTTAGTACGACCTCTAAGGCAGATTTTTTTTCTTTATGGTGAATACCCACAGGGATACCACGTCCATTATCTAAAACCGTAATTGAGTTGTTTTCGTTGATTGTTACGCTGATGGTATCGCAGTGTCCTGCCAAAGCCTCGTCCACAGAGTTGTCCACTACTTCCCAAATGAGGTGGTGTAAGCCTTTTACCCCTATATCGCCAATATACATGGCGGGACGTTTGCGGACAGCCTCTAAACCTTCTAATACCTGAATATTGTCGGCAGAATAATCACTTGCATTGCCATTGGGGGCAGTTGTTACTACTTCTTCCACTATTGCCTCGTTATTTTTCATGCGTTATGCTAGCTTATTAAAAAATCAAATTATCATACAAATATACTTCTTTTTTACGGAACTACACAAAATTTCAGGGGCTTTTCACTCAGAAAACAACAATTTCGCAATAAAAAAATAAACTTTAATAAATCATTGATTATGAATTACTTACAAATAAAAAAATGGAAGTTAAAATCATTCTAAGGCGGTATTAGTTACAATAAATATTTTCGAAAGTACATAAAAAAAGCTCACTTGAAATTAAGTGAGCTTTGTACTCTGTACGGGATTCGAACCCGTGTTACCGCCGTGAAAGGGCGATGTCCTAACCCCTAGACGAACAGAGCATTGGGATTATGTTGTATTGTTTTATTTGTACTCTGTACGGGATTCGAACCCGTGTTACCGCCGTGAAAGGGCGATGTCCTAACCCCTAGACGAACAGAGCATTTTATTTGGGGCGTAAATTGCGTTGCAAAGGTAGTGCGTCTAAACTAACTTTCCAAATATTTCAGCAATATTTTATTAAAAATTCTGTTTACAATATAAAATAGCTTGCTTTAAGTAATAAAATAGCCCATTCAAGGGCTATTTTTATTTCTTTTTATTGAGTTCGTCTCGGATTTGGGCAGCTTTTTCGTAGTCTTCATCAGCCAATGCTTTGTCCAATAATTTCTGTAGCTCCTCCAGACTCATTTCGTCTATGGTTGGCTCGGCAGCTTTGATGTTTTTGGTAGCTGGAGCTTCTTTGGTAGAAGGTGTAGCTACTTCTTCTTCACCCATATCTATACCTGCTTCTGAAAGTACACTTTCGTAGGTGTAAATGGGAGCATTGAACCGCAAGCCAATAGCTATAGCATCTGAGGGACGTGCATCTATCTCCACTTTTTTAAACCCTTTACCACTTGAGCAAATAATTTTGGCAAAGAAAACACCTTCTTTGAGTTCTGCAATGATGATTTCATCTACTGTATATTCAAAAGCCTGCCCAAAAGACCTAAAAAGGTCGTGTGTCATAGGGCGGTGAGATACAATTTTCTCTATTTCAATGGCTATGGCTTGAGCCTCAAACATACCAATAATAACAGGCAAACGGCGGCGACGATGCCCTTCTTCGCCCAAAACAAGGGCAAAAGAGTTGGATTGAGCTTGGCTGGCAGATAACCCCAGTATTTCTAATTTTATTTTTTCCACCTTTGATAACAGCTATGTGAGATATTGAAGGCAAAGTTACAAACTCCACTCAAAAAACAAAATCCTAATTTTTGTATGTTTTGAAAAAAATAATTAGTTAAAAATGTGTAAGTTAGTAAATTTAGAATTAAATTTGCTCAAAAACTTGTTTATACAACTATTTTAGTATCACTAATAAAACTTTAATTTTTTAAGATGGCAGCAGAGAAAATATTAGTTACGGAGGATAGCTCAGTTATCCAAAACATCACAAGAAAAGTATTGGAATTTCAACAATACCAAGTAGTTTTAGCGAAGAATGGTCAAGAAGCATTAGAGGAATTAACAAAACGTGATTATGATGCTGTTTTGTTGGACATCACTATGCCTATTATGGACGGCTTTAAGTGTATCAAAGCTATTCGTGCAATGGAAAATGAGAAGAAAGCTAACATACCTGTAATTGCGGTTACTGGTAATGCTAAAAACTATTCTGCGGAAGAGTTTAAAGCATTAGGTTTTACAGAATTTATCCAAAAACCTCTTAATTTTGACTCATTAGTAGAGGTAGTAAATAAAGTGGTCAGAGGCTAATTTCTATTAGAAAATACACCTTGAAAGGCACTCTTACTTTGTGTAGAGTGTCTTTTAAATTTATAGGCTTGTTAGTATTAAAAGTTGTATCGAAAATTATGGTCTTATGAATAACAATCTATTAGGGCAAATTCTAAGTATTATCACGTATATATTTTTACAAGTTTTCTTTCTGAGAAATTTAGTATTATTTGATATTTCTTTTTGTTTTATTTATATATCTATTCTATTGCTATTAGAAAAAGAGTGGTCGGCTATTAGTACCATGTTATTAGGCTTTTTTGTAGGCTTTGTGATTGACATTTTCTACGGAACTATTGGCATACATACTTCGGCTTGCGTATTTGTGGCTTATATGCGACAATATGTATTAGACTGGACTGCCCCCGGTGGTGGTTATGAAACGTGGATGCAGCCTCGCCTCAATATCATGGGCTTTTCGTGGTTTGCTACGTATGCGTCTTTACTTGTTCTATTACACCACACTTGGCTGTTTTTATTAGAAAATGCCAGTTTTCATTTATTAGGCTTTACTTTTATTAAAATCCTTGCAAGTACATTGCTTACCTTGACTCTTTCTGTCATCTTTCAATATGCCTTCTACACTAAAAAGGCTTCAAGATTTTAGCACATCTTTTTTTCATTGTATATTCGCCCAACCAAAACGACCAAAGTCTTATGATGAAAGAACTTTTTTACAAACTACGAAAATATGAGTTGCGGATTCGCAAGGCGGTAAATACACAAATGCAAGGCGACTTTCACTCCGTATTTAAAGGCTCTGGTTTGGAGTTTGATGATGTGCGTACTTACCAATATGGGGATGATGTAAGGACGATAGACTGGAACGTAAGTGCAAAAGGGGACGGGACGTACATTAAAACATTTAAAGAAGAAAAAGAACAAAATATATTTTTCATTTTAGACGTAAGTGGTTCGCAATATATTGGTAATGAAGGGCAACAAAAGATAGATATTGCTAGGGAGATTTGTGGGGTTTTGACCATTTCAGCCTTGAAGGAAGGTAGTTCAGTAGGTTTGTTGTGTTATTCTAACCAACGAGAAAAGTATATCAAACCACACAAAGGAATTAAACACGCTGTAGGCGTAATTGGTGCGATGACACAGTTAGCACCCAAAGCCACAAAAACAAGTTTGCGGGCAGCTATTCACACCAGCCTTACAATTTTGAAACGTAAAAATGTGGTGGTTTTGATTTCAGATTTTGTAGATGAAAATTACGAACATGACCTCCAAGCATTGGCACGTAAACATGACCTTATTGTTATTCAGTTGGCGAGCCGTAGAGAAATGCAACTGCCGAATGTGGGAATTGTCCCTTTATTAGATAAAGAAACCAAAGAAACAATTTGGGTCAATTCTTCTTCGCCTATTTTCCGTAATAAAGTAACAGGTCGTTTCAACCAAAAAAGGCTTGAATTAGAGAAAATGTGTATTCAAAACGGAGCTAACTATTTGTTTGTAGAAACAGAGGAGGATTATGTGCCTAAGTTGGTACGACTATTTAGAGTACGAAATAGAGCAAGAAAGAAAAAATAGAGAGTAACAAGGCGTAAGTTAAAGTATAGTTTACAATTTTGTAGAATTGTTTGAAAATTTACCACAAGGACACAAGTTCACTAAGAAAAATAGTAAACAAGGGTTTTTATTTAACATTTACAACAATGAAAATAGGTTTAGTAGATACGATTATTTTGTCTTTGGGTGTGGCTTTATTTCTGATTGGTATTCACCAAACTATGTATGTGGGAATTAAGGCAAGTTATTGGATTTTTATGTTTTCAACAGGTTTTATATTTTGGTTTCGTTATAGACGTGCTACACATACTGAAGCTCCTGTTGCTCCTACTATTGAGGGTAAACAAAAGAAAAATCGTAAGAGTAAATAACTGGAAAGTAAATCAGCTACTTTACAACAAAGTGTAGCACAAACAGCAATTTGTGCTACACTTTGTTGTTTTATCATTTACAAGCCTATAAAGGCAACAACACCTTATTAAACTCTAAAATCATTACTTTGAGAGAAGTTTTAAGGGCATTTTGCACAGAAAAATCGTATTGCATCATGCTTTTAGCTATGTCATCTTTGGGAACTTGATGATTCTTGTCTGCACAACTCGCCATTTTACCTTGTGCTTTGTATTTAAGGTATTCGTCATTTTGAAGAAAAGAAGTTTCCAGAAAATCCCCTGTAAAAGTTCGCCATGCAGCCCCACTTTCATTGATTACAAAATAGATTTTGCAACGTATTTCTTTACTTTTTTCCCTTAAATCTTGTACAGTTGCTAATCCCGAATACACCAAATGAGCTTCTTCATTTTTTACTCCTCTTATTTCTATTTTGTACTTATTAGGGTCTTTTTCATGCTTAGTTACAGAAAAGTGATAACGAATATCATTTCTATCAACTACCCCCATAAATGCTTCACTTTTTTCATCTAACAAAGCCAAGTACCTTTGTTGTACTTCGGGTAGTAACCAACCTTGTGTGTTAGAAGCTATGCGTAGTTTTTCTATGGTTTCAGCATCACGATTACTCCCAAAAACATCACTAAGTAGCTTATTTTTAAACAAACCCAACAATTTTTCTCGTTGGACACTATCCAAATCAGATGATTTAATGCGGTAATAATACCGTTTACCTTCTTCTAAGGTCTTAAATTGTCTTTCTTCCATCAAGAATTTTTCGTAATAGAAGTTCAGATTATCATTTGTTACACCTAATTCTTGCATTTTTTTGTCCATAATTGGCTGTAAATCACTTGTGATACTTTTTAACCAACTATCTACTGCCAAGACTTGCTTGAAAGCTACGAACTTCGAGATATTATCTATACGCCCAATAATTTCTAATGCCTTGTCTTTCAGTTGTTTGTCATAAGCTAATAAATTTTCTTTAGACATAAAATTCTGATTGGCTGCATCAAAAATAGCAAGACGAATTTTAACTAATTGGTCTATTTTACCTTCATAATTACTCGCAAATTCTTCTTTGGAGAAAGCTAAATACCGCATATCGTTGTATTTAGTCGCTGTTTCAAATAAGTTATGAAGTTGTTTGGTGTCATTATCAAACTGTTCTAACGATAACAAAGGTTCTTCACAAAAGAATAAGGCTTTTTTGTCATTAGGTACGGTTTCTTTGAGTTGTCTTAGCAAAATGATTTTGCGTTTACCCTCAAAATGATAACTCAACAGTGCCATTGTTTTGATTTTAAGTTCTGCATTGGCACTTTTCAAGAGTTCTTCTGTCATACTAATAGTTTCTTCTACGGGTAAAATATTTTTTCCTTTTGTGTTATTTAAATAAGCCATGACAGCCATAGCACTACCTGAGTTAGCATGATTTTTCTGCATTTCAGTCAAAGCATTAGTGTCTTTAGACTGACTTTTAACAAAATTCCAGCTATCTATCAAATAGGCTGCATCTTTACTGCCTTGTGCTTTTGCTTTTTCTGCCCATGTCATCGCCTCTTTAAAACTTATTTCATAGTGATAATACAGACGAGCCAACGCCAGCATATCTTCGGCATTACCTACGTGAGCTTTTTCCAACGCACTATAAAAATCTACCAAATCTACATTGGTATTGTCGGGGAAAGTCATTGAAATATGTCTATTATTCAGCTCCAATGTTTTTCGGAAATATTGTTTAGCCAATTCTTCTTCTTTGTCCAATCCATAGCCTCCAATGGTATAGAGTTTAAAAAGTCCTAAGTTGGCTTCTTTATTGGCTTGGTCTTTTTCTAATACTTCTGTGTACCATTTTTTAGCTTGTTTGTAGTCTATTACTTCATCAGGAGCAAAAAAACTTCCTTTACATCGATTCGCCACGACCAACATAGCAGCAATATCGCCATCTTTAGCCAATTTTACTTGTGATTTGAGGTCATCTAAATTAGGCTCACCTCTTTTTTGTGCTATTAAACTATTTGAAAAACAAAATAGAATTAATAGTAAAATGTATTTAGTCATAAATTTTAAGTTGTTTAAAACATAAAAAAGTTTAATTTATTGTCAGGCTGCGAATTAATAAGCTAATTCACAACGTGTCAAAAAATGCAGTAAAGACAATATTATTTTCACAAAATTTTTCTCGTATTTTGTCTTTAAATAAGCAAATAGTATGAACTTTTTACAAAAGGTAGCAAAAAAAATTAAAACTATCAAAGGTCGGGCTGCTAATCCTCGTTATACTTTGGCTGCAAATGGTATTTTTATTAATGAAAATGAACGTAAAATAGCCAACTTACATAATATTCATGCGGGGAAAAGGGCTTTTATCATTGGCAATGGTCCCAGTTTGAATAAAGTAGACCTTACATTACTGAAAAACGAATATACTTTTGGAGTCAATGCCATTTATACCAACTACGAAAAAATGGGCTTTTATCCCACGTATTATGTGGTAGAAGACTATTTGGTGGCAGAGGACAGAGCCAACGAAATTAATGCTTACCATGAAAGCAAAGCAAAGTTTTTTGGTAATTATTTGCGTTATTGCCTTGTACCAGATGACACGACTTTGGTATTGAATTTTCGATTAGATTATAGAGAATATGAAAATTTCCCTAATTTTTCCGAAAATCTCTTGAAAGAAGTATGGGTAGGCGGTACGGTTTCTTATGTGTGTATGCAAATTGCTTATTACATGGGCTTTTCGGAAGTTTATTTGGTAGGTTTTGACCACAACTATGATATTCCGAAAGATGCAAAGATTAACAAAGAAATCATTACTTCTACTTCGCATGACGTAAACCACTTCAACGCAGCCTATTTTGGCGAAGGAAAACGGTGGCACGACCCCAGAGTGGACAGAATGGAACAGTCTTACCACAGAGCAAAAGCCGTTTATGAAAAAAATGGTCGTTTCATTAAAAACGCAACCGTAGGCGGGAAATTAGAGGTTTTTGAGAGGGTGCAGTATGAAAGTTTATTTGTGTAAAAAAACTATTGGCAGGGTCTTGCAGACCACTGCCAAAGTTTTTTAGGCTTGTCAATAGTTTTTAAACTATTCTGCGTCTATGTCTTCTATATCAGTGTTTCGCAGCACACTCTCCAACTTCGTGCCTTTCAACAAATTCGCAAAAACTTCTGCAATAGATTTTCCGCCCAAAATAGCCAAAGGCGACATACTTTCCGCCATTTTCTCGGCAAGGGCTTTGTCGCCAAATGCCTGCAAAGCTGCTATCAAATCTGGTGAAACTGCTCCTGCTTTGCTCACTACTGCCTCTACCTCTGCTCTTAGTTGAGCTAATTGCTGTTGTAGGCGTTGTTCGTCAAGGTGAATGAGTAGTTGCTCCGCAGATTTTTTGCGGTCAAGTTCTGCCTCTTGTATCTTGCCCAAAACGTCTTGATTTGCCAAATTCGCATTGATACGTTTCCATTCAGTTTGAACGGCAGAATCTATTTTGCTCAAATCCAACTCTAATTGCTTGGTAGTTTCTGTTTTTTGCAAATCCAATAGTTTTTGCTTCGTTTCGGACTGTGTAGCTGCTATTTGTCGCCCAATAGCCTCGTTTTGTTGGGTAAATTCCAAACGGCGTTGTTCAGATACTAATTTCAAAGTTTGTTTCACTACGTCTTGTTGGGCAGAAATCAAGAGATTTTCTATGGCTGCATCTCCTAAGGTAATGTCCAAAATTTCTACGTCATAAATCCGCATACCGTTTTCTACAAACACACGACCCGGACGTTTATTGCCTTCGCTGGCTATGCCCAAAATCACATCTCGTAAAATGTCGATGCCTTTGGCGTAAAAATCCATAATCGTATATTTTTTTACCGCATTGCGAATGACTGACCTCATGTGGTCGGTTAAAAACTTCACGTAGTTTTCCACATTGAACCATTTTTCGGGTTCTCCCTCAAAATTTACTCGGTAAGACAAATTAATGGCTACTTGACAAAAATCCGAAGTTTCGGCTTGCACAATGTCTGATACTTTGTTGTATAAAACTCGTAAATACACCGTTTTCAACAAGTTATCTTCAGTTTTGGGTGTACCTGTGGACAAATTGACTGCCTCTAAATTTTCGTCATATTCCAACAAATACGTTTGAGGTCCCGCCACTACTTTGCGTGTGCCTGTTTTGCTCACGACCAAAACGGCGTAGCCTGTCCACAAATCTATAGTAACAGCACCGTCATATTTAGTGTCCAAAGTGAGCATACGAGGCGGTGTGTAGCTGCTATCTCGGCTAAATTCATCGCTGGCTACTTCTTTGGAAGTTGCCTCTTTTTTACGCATTTGTTGTTTTTGCTCCACAAAATTAGACAAAGAAGGGGCATTAGTTTGGTGTTGTTGCTCCTCCATTTTTGGCAATTCTAAATAATCATTTGCGTTGTTGTCTTTTTTCTGCATCTCCGCCAACTTTGCGTTATAGGCTAAGGCTTCTACATTGCCCGGAAACCACAACTGTACTTGTTTAGCCGATAAAATCCTCCGCACCAATACCAATTCTCTGGGGTCAGGTAAAAACATGGCGGGACCCTTTACCAAAAATATTTTGCCTGTTTTGCGGTTTAGCACATAACGCCCTTCTCCGGGCGGAATCGCCAAAGAATAATGCCGTTCTTTGTTGCCGTATTTTATTAAGGCGTGTTCGGGACGTGGGTAGTAAATCATTTGGTCTTTACCTGTGATAAACAATTCATCGCCTTCTTTGTATTCTTTTTCACCTTCTTTGTACGGGGCAATGACTTTGATGTATAAACCACTCATTTCGTTGAGTTCAATGGCTTTGAACTTCCGCAAACCTCCTTTTGTAATAAAATCTTCGGTAGGTTCTGGAAAAACGACTGCAGGACCTTGTATGAACCGTTTATTACCATTTTCGTCCAATAAAATACAATATTCTAATCTTTCCAATGTAACTGCCTCACGCACATAATTACCTACTTCATCTCGCAGCACCTCCACCCCTGTAGGCGGAATGTAAAACGACACATTTGAGCCTTTAATTACCAACATTTTACCTATAGACAATTCAGGAATTTCGCCTGTGCCTAACACGTCATCTGGCGAAGTTTCTGCACCATCGGCATTGCTTTTGGTCTTAATAACGGCTTTTTTCCAATTTTTGCGGGCTTCTTCCTCATCATATACTCGTACCAAAAGATATTGATTAGAACGTAAATCATGCCCCGGTATGACTTTTGCCATTTGCCCCGGCCACAAGGCAAAGAAAATTGGACCTGGTATATTTACTTTTCGCCCAATGTTTAGCTCTACTAAGTTGTTCGTAGTACCTGTTTTGGGTTGGTTGCCATCTCTGGCGGGGTTTTTTAGTACCACATACCAACCTTCGGGAGAAATCACAAAATTTTGGATAGATTCTTCTAAGAGTCGTTTTTCAAACCGTTTCGTTTCGGCATCAAATGTAACGGGACGGTCTGTATTTGCCAAACTTGTTTTGTAAGGACCTACATAGACATTGATGTTCCCTTTGGTTTGGTCAGAGATAAAGGCATACTCGTTAGGGGCAAGTACCAAATCTCTTTCTCTATTGCTGTCATTCATGGCAATAAGGTTTTAAGTTTGTTGTTTTAGGTAAGAATGACGTTAGATTAGAGATTTTTTTTGAAAAAAGCAAGTTTTTGAGTAACTTTAGGTACGTTGGCAGTAACTTTTAGCCCTGCTAATAGTTTTTTTATAAAAGTATTGTTTAATAAAAACTCACCTAATTTTAAGCTAATTATCGAGAAAATAGGTGAGTAATATAAAAGGAGATTTTTATTACAAGCAAAATTAATAATTTTTGCTTTAAAGCAGTTTCACACCAACCGAAGTCTGCCTTTTTTATTCAATCCCTATGGTTTAAAAATCTGTTGTATTTCTCTTAGCACCGCAATAATCTGTTGAGCATCTTCTATTTCGGTAGAGTTTAAAGAGTTACTAATCACGTATTCAGTACCTTGCAAGACTGCAAAATACCAATACCTGCCTTGCACATAACAGCCATACACAGGTTTTCCGTCATTATTGCGGACTTGGGCAATCAACATTCCGCCTAACATTTGCCCGATAGGGTCGCCTGAATACTTTTTTTCTCTTTTGTATTCGTGAAGGAAAAAATACGGCGTTTCTATCAAATCTCCAATACCTTTTGATACCAACATATCAGCTTCGGTTTTAATCAAAAAATCACCCTTTTCCGCCTCTATTTCTCTGTTGTAATACACCTTAAAAGGGCTTTGAAACCGCACAATTCGCATAATAACACTAATAAAGTGCATTTTTAACTCTTCCTCATTCCAATAGTCTGTATTATCTAACAAATCTATACGAGCTTCCTCCAAAAAACGGAGTTCCATTGCATCTAAGTCTGTAGTAGCACTCAACCATTCGGACAGCATAGGGTGTGGAGGTCTGTTGCGGTGTAAACCAAAAGTACGAGCCAATAAAGGTTCGGATAACTCAATGGTTGGTTTAGATGGAGTAGTAACTTTTTTGCTCTTTGCCATAGCCCATAATTCATTTTTTTTATTGTAACTCAAAGATAAGAAAAATTGTGTATGTTTAGTAAAAAAATAAAACCCTTTTTAACAATATTATAGCTATTCATTGCCTCCTTAATTTCATTTCAAACTTGATTCCAAGAATAATTACTTGTTTGTTTGGAAAGTAACAGTAGAGTACGTAGTTTTACGTGGCAAATAAGTAACCATATTCTTTCTATTCTTAAAACACTTGTTTGCTATGGCATTAGACACCGAAAAGTTCTTGTTTGAGGCTCTCACGTATGATGATGTACTCTTAGTTCCTGCCTATTCAGAAGTATTACCACGCGAAACCCAAACTGTTACACACCTCACCCGCAATATTACACTCAATATTCCTGTCATTTCCGCAGCTATGGACACTGTAACCGAAGCTGAAATGGCTATTGCAATGGCACACGAGGGCGGTATTGGTTTCATTCATAAAAATATGACCGTTGCCGAACAAGCTGCACAAGTCCGCAAAGTAAAAAGGTCTGAAAGTGGTATGATTATAGACCCAATTACGGTCAATTCACAAGCTACTTTGAGAGAAGTAAACCAAATTATGCGTGAATACAAAATTGGTGGTATTCCTGTTACAGATGCCGATAATAAATTGGTTGGCATCATCACGAACAGAGATATGCGTTTCCAAAAAGACCTGACCCTAAAAATTGGCGAAATCATGACGAAAGAAAACTTGATTGTAGCCCAAGAAGGTATCAGTTTGGCAGAGGCAGAGGAAATTTTGCAACAATACCGCATAGAAAAACTACCGATTGTAGATAAGCATTACAAATTGATTGGTTTAATCACTTACAAAGATATTTTGAAGAAAAAAGATAAGCCTTTTGCTTGTAAAGACAGCTACGGCAGATTGAGAGTAGGAGCTGCGGTAGGTGTTACACCAGATTTGATGGAAAGAGTGGAGGCATTGAAAAATGCAGGTGTAGATGTGATTAGCATAGACACAGCACACGGACACTCAAAAGGTGTGATAGATGCCTTGAAAAAAGTGAAAGCCAAGTACCCCGAAATGCAAGTGATTTGTGGAAACATAGCTACGTATGATGCAGCTAAAGCCTTAGCCGAAGCAGGGGCAGATGCCGTAAAAGTAGGTGTGGGACCCGGCAGTATTTGTACGACTCGTATCATTGCGGGGGTAGGTTTGCCACAACTTACGGCTGTTTATGAGGCTGCAAGGGCTTTGAAAGGGACAGGTGTACCCGTCATTGCAGACGGAGGCATTCGTTTTTCGGGAGATATTGTAAAGGCTATTGCAGCAGGAGCAAGTACCATTATGGTAGGTTCTATGTTGGCAGGGACAGAAGAAGCCCCCGGTGAAATGATTTTGTTGGAAGGTCGTAAGTTCAAATCTTACAGAGGCATGGGTTCTTTGGAGGCTATGGAAGATGGTTCAAAAGACCGTTATTTCCAAGATGCCGAAGACGATATTAAAAAATTAGTTCCCGAAGGCATTGTCGGTAGAGTACCGTACAAGGGCAGAGTTGGCGAAGTAATTTACCAATTAGTAGGTGGGTTGCGTGCTGGTATGGGCTATTGCGGAGCAGCTACGATTGAAAAATTGCAACAAGCCCAATTTGTGCGGATAACAGGGGCAGGTATGCGTGAAAGCCACCCTCACGACATTGCGATTACGAAAGAAGCACCTAACTATTCTTTTAAATAAAAAAATTATAGATATAGTTAAAGCACTGTTACAGAACAATTTATGTAACAGTGCTTTTCATTTTAACAAGAACTTAACAACCTTTAACGAGGCATTAGTAACCCTACATAGAATAATTAACGTCTTTTGTACTGTTAATTAATGGTATCACTCAATAACTATTCAACATGAAAAAATTATCGTTGTATTTTGTTTTGGTTTTAGTAGGCTTATTGTCTGCGTGTAATCTTACAACAGAAACACCTACGCCTACCCCTACAAGTTTTACGGTAACAGTGCCTTCTTCTGCTCCTGCTACCGCCAAAATAGGTGAAAAAATAGCTTTTACGGTGAGTGTTTCAGCTCCCAACACCTTGAAACAATTAGAAGTATCTAAAAACAATTCTGCTATTGATTTACGTACAGGGCTAACAAGCACTACTTTGCAGTATAATTTTGAATACACAACGGTAGTTGCAGATGCAGGGCGTACACTTTCGTTCCGTTTTGTAGCACAAGACACCAAAGGAAACACGCAAGAGGCTACTTATACCTTGAATGTAGGCACAGGTGTAAATAATACTAATGACATTCGTTTATTGAACCAAAATGCTGCGACATTGAGTAGTGCAGGTAGTTTTTATGCAAGTTCCACTAATACGATTTCTAACTCTGCGAATGCAAATACGGCAAATGTGGATATTACGTATGGTATCGTAAATGGTAATCCTACTTTCGTTTCTCCTGATAGTCGTGAGAGTTTGGGGCTTAGTGTGGGCGGTAGAACAGGTTGGACAAGAACAACTTTTGCAAGTTCTAATCTTAATTTTGATACAGTAACTCGCCAAGAATTAACCAATGCAAGTACACCATCTGCTACTTCCGTTGCAACAGTTCAAAATGGAGTGTATATTTTCCAAAATGCTGCGGGTAAAAGAGGCTTACTAAGAGTGAAAAGTTTTGTTCGCAATGGTAGCAATACCGCAGACCAAGATGTGATTTTTGATATTAAAGTAATAGACTAAATGGTGCTACTGCACAATGATTAGTTAGCAAATTAAAAAAGTACATTCTTTTTCAGGCAAATACATTGGCTATTAACTATTTGCCGAAAGAAGAATGTACTTTTTTTGTCTTAATAACAAGAATAAATAAATCTCCATTATTTGCTTAGTGAACTTGTGTCCTTGTGGTTCATTTACAAATAGTTACCTAAAATTCTAAACGACATTTTATTCATTTCTATTCCTTATTTACGGGAAAATACCTTTATTCCTTTCTTTGTACTCCTCATAGCTTTTCATCAAAGCCTCATACAACATTTCACCTACTACCGTTGCTCCTCTTGAATTAAAGTGTGTGTAATCTTTTCCTGCCAATGGTGGGCGTGAACTCACCCAACTTTTCATAGCACCTGCACCGCCCATAGCCTCGTATAAGTCCCAAAAAGCACAACCTGTGGCAAAAGCTGCATTGCGTTGGGCATTTCTAATCTTCGGAATATTTGAGTAAGAAACGTACCCTGTACCAGATTTATGTGCCATATCAGACACACCAACGACCAAAATAGCCAAATCGGGGTCTATTGATTTGAAGAAACGCAACTGTTTCATCACTAATTTTTCGTAAAAATCATAATTACTAACGGGGCTTGGCACTACATTTACCCCAAACTGTAAAATCAACAATTTTACATTCATTTTTTTGAGGTGCTGGCGAACAAAATCTTTGTTCATCTTCGTAAATTCTACGCCTGCACTACCTCGCAACGCCACATTGTCCACTGCCACGCCTGTATGACAGTCAAACGCCACACCGTAAAACTCCGTACCTGCCTCCGCCTCAAAACTCATATTTACTTTCTTAAACCTTGTTTCAATTACTTGTTCAAAAAGCCCTAACACGCCTCTTTGGTCTTGTTGTGGTAATTTATACTTAAAAGTCGTATCATTTTCACTTTTCCCTGCCCTGTCAATCGTAATGGTTGTTGTTAATTCGTCTTTGGGGCTATTGTAAAGAATTTTGATGTTTTCTATTTTGTTATTCAAATCTGTTTTGCTCAAATAGCCTGTTTCTTTGTATTTTATCCAAGATTTATAGACTTTATCACTCAAAGAATCTTTGTTAAGGGCTGGAGCAAAACGGTACATAGAGGCTAATAAGCCATAAAATTGGTTAGGTTTGCCTTTGTTGTCGCCATAAACAGCTATTTTTTGCCAATTTCCTGCCTCGTCAGAACTTATTGTATTCCGAAAAGCCTGTTTTTCTAACAAGGGTACAATGCCTACGCCACAACCGCCAAATCTTGACTGCATACGGTTGCGTAAATAGTCCGTAATTCTATCTCCTTCTACTTGTGAGTCGCCATAATGCACGACCCGAATCAGATTGGGCTTTTCAGAAAGGGACTGCAAAGAGGCAAAAAAATTGTCTAAAGCATAATACGCACCACTGTCGGGGTACTGAATCGTATATTTTACATCTCCAATAGCCTCCGCCCTTTCTTTGCGTGTGGTCATTTCTTTGCCGTCAGTAGCTCCTGCCAATTTGAGGCGGTTGATAGAGTCTTCTTGAGCAGCTAATTGGGCTTCACGCACTTTGGCAAGGCTGTCCAATTGGGCTTGTTTTTGTAAAAAAGCTGTCATATCCACTTGTTGCGTGTCGGCTTCGGAAGGGCTAAAATCTTCAACCGACATGACTTTGAGGGCTAAATCATTGCCTAAAGGAATTTCCTTTGGCGACATTACCATAATAACAGCCATGAAACAAGCTATGTAAAACAATAAAAGAAGTATGCGGATGGGTTTGACCATTGTCGTATGCAAAAAACTGTAGGTTGCGAAATTACAAAAAACAGTGTGATTGTAATGAAAAAGATAGACTTTCCTATTTTTTTTCTCTACTAAATTGGCTAATAATCAATAAATTTACCCCAACTAATTTATTTTAACGCACATGAACAAAACAGCACGCCAAAATTTTCGCCTCCAACAATGGATTTGTATTGTCGGAGTTATTTTATTCATTATCAAATTATTGGCGTGGTACTTAACAAAATCTGTGGCTATTCTTACAGATGCCCTTGAAAGTACAGTAAACGTTGTGAGTGCCTTTGTGGGCTTATACAGTTTGTATCTCTCTGCACGTCCCAAAGACCAAAATCACCCTTACGGACACGGAAAAGTAGAGTTTATATCCGCAGGCGTAGAGGGAACTCTTATTTTATTGGCAGGTTTAATCATTATGTATGAGGCTGTAGATAATTTTACGCACCCACACACTTTGCAACAATTAGATTATGGAATTATTTTGGTAGCCGTAGCAGCCCTTGCCAATTATATTTTGGGCTACATAGCTATTCAACAAGGCAAAAAGCATCAATCTTTGGCTTTGGTTGCGAGTGGCAAGCATTTACAAACAGATACTTACACCACAGTAGGCATTATTATTGGTTTAATTTTCCTCTATTTTACTTCTTACAAGTGGATAGACAGCGTAGTAGCAGTGTTTTTTGCTTTGTTAATCGTCTATAACGGTTTGAGTATTTTGCGGAGTGTCGTGGCGGGGGTAATGGACGAGGCAGACGAGGATTTATTGATAGAAATAATCGCCTACTTACATGAAAATAGGCGTGTGGCGTGGGTAGATATTCACAATTTCAGGATTATTAAATACGGAATGTTGCTGCACGTAGATTGTCATTTGACTGTGCCTTGGTACTTTACTGTTCAACAAGGGCATGACGAAACCGCAGCTTTAGAATACCTCATTCGCCAAAAATACGGAGAAGATGTAGAGTTATTTGTGCATTTAGACGGTTGTGTGCCTACTTCCTGCCAACTCTGTAACGTAGCAAAATGCCCGCACCGCCAACATAATTTTGTGCAACAAGTAACTTGGACAAGGAACAACATTTCGTATAATCAAAAGCACCAATTAAGTGATAATCACCATCATTAAGCAGAAAAGCCCTAAGAATTAGCACGCCAAATAGTTTTATCGTAAATTAAACAGCAAAAACTAACGAAATGCTTTTTTTTATCAAAAAATATTACTTAATTTTGCAAGTCAAATCAGACTTTAATTTCCTTTGTCTCACTTAAACTTTTTACATGAGTACTCCAGTAAAACCTAATAACAACAAACCCAATAACAGCAGTAGTTATGGTGGTGGTCAAAAAAAATACCCTAATTCAAGAGATTTTAGGGGCAGACAACAACAACAAGACGAACACCGTATCAACGGTAATATTCGTGTTCCAGAGGTGCGTTTGGTAGGAGATAACATAGAGCCGGGCATCTACCCAACTGCCAAAGCTCTTGAAATGGCACAAGCACAAGCATTGGATTTGGTCGAGATTTCGGATAAGGCTACGCCACCCGTTTGCAAGATTATTGATTACTCAAAATTTAAGTATGAGCAAAAGAAAAAACAAAAGGAAATAAAGGCTAATGCTCAAAAAGTTGTTGTCAAAGAAATTCGTTTCGGTCCTAATACAGATGACCACGATTTTGAGTTTAAACTTAAACACGCCATCAACTTCTTGAAAGAAGGCAATAAAGTAAAGGCTTACGTACAATTTGTAGGTCGTACGATTGTGTTCAAAGAAAGAGGCGAAGCTCTTTTGTTGCGTTTTGCACAAGGTATCGAAGAGGTAGGTCGTGTAGAACAACTACCGAAATTAGAAGGCAAACGTATGTTCTTATTGTTAGCCCCTAAAGGCAAATAAGAACCAATAAAGAAAGTTCGAGTTACGGAAATTCTACTGTATAGTCTGTTGTGCAACCCAATACTATACACAGTTTTCATATAATTATTCACTTACTAATTTATTAAGAAAATGCCAAAGGTAAAAACCAAATCAAGTGCGAAAAAACGTTTCTCTGTAACGGCTTCTGGCAAAATCAAACACAAAAAAGCCTTTAAAAACCACATTTTGACTAAAAAGTCAAAAGACCGTAAAAACCGTTTAGGTCAAATGGGCTATGTGTGCAAAGCCGATATGGGACGTGTAAAAGAGATGTTGGTGCTTTAATCACATTTCGCCGCCATGCTATTGTTTAGTATTGGCTACTTATTTTCAGGCACACTTCTTAATAGTGTTGCCAAATTTTAAATTCAATGGTTTAACCCGATTGTTTGGAAACTAAGTTTCTTGAAATAATAGAACTCCTTACAGTCAAAACAAAATTATACTATGCCTCGTTCAGTCAATTCAGTTGCATCGAGAGCCAGACGTAAAAAAGTCTTGGCAAGAGCTAAAGGTTATTGGGGAAGAAGAAAAAATGTGTGGACAGTCGCAAAGAACACCGTAGAAAAAGGTTTGTTGTATGCGTATGAACACCGCAAAATGAAGAAAAGAGAATACCGTTCATTGTGGATTGCACGTATCAACGCTGCATCTCGTGAGCATGGTTTATCTTACTCTCAATTCATTGGTAAAATTCATGCTAAAGGTATCCAGTTGAACCGTAAGGTATTAGCTGACTTGGCAATGAACCACCCACAAGCCTTTGCAGCCGTTGTAAAAGCTGTAAACTAATCTTTTAAAATAGTGTTGCACAACAAAAAGACCTAAGTTTTTCATAGACTTAGGTTTTTTCTTATTAAAAAGGCATATTTTTTGACTAAATACATTGACAAAGTTGTAACTTTGTCATAAAACAAATAAACAAGAGTCTTTTTGCAGACATTTCAAAAAAACTCATCATTTTAATAACTTTGGAATCTAATAGCGACTTACTTTTTAGGGATATGATGAAAAAAGTGCATTTGATTGGCTGTTTGGTGCTGTGTATGGCAACGCTGCTCACAGGTTGCGGTAAGGGCAAACCAACAAGCATAAAGCCGGGGAAATCAAGTACTGCTACTGGTTTGAAGTATAATACAGGCAAACCAAAAGAAGGACAATTTGCAGTGCGTAAGTTCAAAGGACAGCCCGATGGTCCTAACTTAGTATTTATCGAGGGTGGTCGTCATGTGATGGGTTCACAAGAAGAAGACCTTTTAACTGCCAGAGATAACTTGGAAAGAACAGTAACTGTTGCGTCTTTTTATATGGACGAAACCGAAGTTGCAAACATTCACTGGTTAGAATATTTGCAATTTGCAAAAGATTCTGGACAACAATATTATGAAGAAGCATTGCCAGATACGTTGGTGTGGGCTGCTGAATTGGCGTTTAATGACCCTTATATCGACCACTATTTGCGTTATCCCGGTTTCCGTTTCTTCCCTGTAGTAGGTGTAAGCTGGAAACAAGCTCAAAACTACTCTATCTGGCGTACAGAAGCCGTAAATAGAGTGTTAGCCATGAAAAATGGTAACAAAGAAGAAAAACAAATGGCAAAAGATGGTAGTGGACGTATTCCTTTGGAATCTGGTGTAGTATTACCGGGCTACCGTTTACCAACAGAAGCTGAGTGGGAATATGCTGCAAAGGCAATGGTGGGTACACAATATTTAGATGAAAATAACGATTATCAACGTATTTACCCTTGGGACGGACACTCTTTGCGTAACCCTTATGGTCGCCAAATGGGTATGTTCTTAGCCAACTTCAAACGTGGTCGTGGTGATTATGCGGGTATTGCAGGTAAATTGAATGACGGTGCTATGATTACAGACTGGATTTATGCTTTCCCGCCAAACGACTTCGGTTTGTATAACATGGCTGGTAACGTAAACGAATGGGTAGAAGATGTATATCGTCCATTGTCATTTGAAGACGTACAAGACTTGAACCCTGTACGTACAGACGGTAAGTACCTTGTAAGAAGTAACCCTGACCCATTGCGTAAGAAAACAGTTGATTATGTTGATGATGTAAAAATGTATGATAAAACTAACTTTACTACATTGATTGACAACAAAGTGCGTGTATATAAAGGTGGTTCTTGGAAAGACGTAGCTTATTGGTTAGCTCCCGGTACTCGCCGTTACTTAGAAGAAGATTCTTCTACTTCAACCATAGGTTTCCGTTGTGCGATGATTCGTGCTGGTAGTAACAAATAATCAATACGATATTTTAAAAAACAAAACCACTTGACTCTATCAAGTGGTTTTGTTTTTTAATGTTATACTGAAACTGAATTGGTTTTAATCTGTAGCATAGGCTTTAGCCTGTGTAGGCACAGGCTAAAGCCTATGCTACAAAAAATCCATTTTTGATTGAGTATATGTAATCTATCTAAGCCGTAAAATTTTCCTAAAATTTTACGGCTGTTAGTTTTTTGTCTTGTTTACAAACCGTATTTTGTAGGGCAAAAGAACCGCAAATAGTTGAAAGATTGACTATCAACTACTTGCTACAAACTGTATTGTATATGGGAAAAATTATAGCTATTGCCAATCAAAAAGGTGGAGTAGGCAAAACTACAGCAGCCATCAACTTGTCGGCAAGTATGGCAGTATTAGAATATAAATGTTTAGTGATAGACGCAGACCCGCAGTCTAATGCGTCTTCGGGTTTAGGCATTAACCCCAAAGAGGTTCATAAAAGTATCTACAACTGCATGATAGACCAAGAAAGCATTGAAGATGCCATTATTCCCACAAATTTTGAGTATTTAGACATTGTGCCTTCTCACATAGATTTGGTCGGTGCGGAGGTTGAAATGATTAACATAGAACAAAGAGAGGAGAGAATGCGACAAGCCTTAGCTCCTGTTAAAGACAAGTACGACTTCATTTTTATAGATTGTTCTCCTTCATTGGGCTTGGTTACGGTCAATGCTTTGACGGCTGCCGACTCGGTGATTGTACCTGTGCAATGCGAATATTTTGCCTTAGAAGGTTTGGGCAAATTGTTAAACACTATCAAAATTATTCAAAGCCGTTTGAACCCTAATTTGAGTATAGAAGGCATTTTATTGACAATGTATGATGTGAGGTTGCGTCTTTCTAACCAAGTGGTAGATGAAGTTACTACGCACTTCAAAGACATGGTTTTCAAGACAATGATACCACGCAATATCAGACTAAGTGAATCTCCAAGTTTTGGTTTACCAACCATTGCCCATGATGCAGACAGTAAAGGGGCAATTAGTTTCTTGAATTTAGCCCAAGAGATTGTCGAAAAAAATGGTTTGGTAAAATAAGTTTTTGGTGCTAAATTTCATTATCCTCTTTCTGTTCGGAGAGAGGATTTTTTATGTGCTACAATCTTAATAATAGAAAAACTACATACACATATATTTGCCTTTAGGTGAATGACTTGATAGCCAAAGTATTCGCCTAAAGACGAATATACTCTGTAAAAAAATTTTTTTTTTCTAAACACCATTAAACCTTTGGCTTGTTCTTGTATCTAAAATTCAAACAAGGCAAGCAGATGAACGGTACTCGCAAGACAGCACAGAAGGAAAATATGGCACAAAAAGCAACGCCCATTACCAACACCGAAAATGTGGAGGCTCAACTCAATGATGCCGACTTGATAGCGAAGTTTCAGAACGAAAATTCTCGTAACTTTGCTTTCAATCAGATTATTCGCAAGTACCAAGTAAGGGTGTACCAACTTATACGCAAAATGGTGATTGACCATGACGATACCAATGATTTGGTGCAAGAAACTTTTATTAAGGTGTGGAACAATTTGGAGAAGTTTCGCCAAGATGCTCAACTCTACACTTGGATTTACCGTATTGCTGTGAACGAAAGTTTGGCGTTTTTGAACCGTAAACGTAGAAAGTTTTTGCTGCCGATTGTTGATGTAAACAAAGAATTGACTGTAAAACTTACAACATCAGGCGGTTTTACAGGCGATGAAATTCAGATGAAATTGCAAAAAGCCTTATTAACTTTGCCCGATAAACAAAGATTGGTTTTCAATATGAAATATTTTGATGACCTAAGTTATGAGGAAATTTCTGAAATTGTGGGGACTTCGGTAGGGGCTTTAAAAGCATCTTATCATCATGCAGTAAAGAAAATTGAGGAATACATAGGAAAATTTGATTAGACTTCTTGCAAAATTATTGTGGCGTGATTTCTAACTCCATTAAACTTAATTCAATAGATGAAAAATCTTAACGATATACCTAAAAAAACAGATTTGTTTGATGTGCCGGAAAAGTATTTTGATACTTTGCCTGCCAAAATCCAACAAAAAATTTATGAAAAAAATCGTAAAAAAACGGTGCTTTATAGCCTGAATTGGCAGATTATAGGCAAAGTAGCCGTAGGTTTTGCGGTAATGTTGATAGGGGTAGTCGTTGGTATTCGCCAATACGACCAACCTATTCCAGAAAAATATCCTGTGGCACACGCCTTAGCTACTGTAACAGAAGATGATGTAAAAGAATATTTGTTACAGTCGGGCATTGCAGAAGCAGAAATTATAGAAATTGTAGCTACACAAGAGGCAGACTTATCGGGGGTATTTAATGCAGAAATTCCTGATGAGTTGTTGGAAGAAATAGATGTAGAAGACGTAGAAGATTATTTATAACAACCAGCAAAGCTATTTAATAGCACAAACTTTTACCTATTAGTACATTTGCAATAGGCAAAGTATGTAGTTTTCATTTACTAACTTCTCCTATAAGTGAATGTACTTTAATAAAGAATAACCATGAAAAAACTGATTACAATATTTTTATTCTTTTGTTGGCAAAGCATTACTTTTGCACAAAATCCAGAAATGTTGGACAAAATAGAGGCAGCAAAAATTGGTATCATTACCCAAAAGCTCAATCTTTCTGCCGAACAGTCCAAAACTTTTTGGGTAATTTATAACCAATACAGTGCAGAAAAAAAGGCAATTAGACAGGAGCTAACCAAACTGTTTAACAACAGCCGAACCGCCACAGACGACCAGTTGGTCAAGAACATGGAAAAAATGTTGGAGTTGCGAGATAAAGAGGCAGACATTGACCGTAAATATTACAAAGAATTTCAAAAAGCCATTTCAGTTCGCCAAATTTTTGAGTTATACAAAGCCGAAATCCAGTTCAAAGCATTTTTGGTAGATAAAATACTGAAAAGAGGCGGAAAACGCAAAGGCAACAAAGGAGGCGGTGAAGACGAAGATTTTGGTGAGGGTTTGGACTAACACAAACAATTAGAGATGTAATCTTTCAAAAAAATTACATCTCTAATTGTTTGTGTTAAGCTATGAACCTTTGTTTTACTCTACTGTAACTACCGATTCTTTCGGGTATTTTACGCTGTACCGCAATAGGTGTTTTCGTTCTTGGCGGGCAGGTAGCTCATATTTCCATGTCAGTTGGCGAGTTTCTTTGTCTATGATAGCTCCCGAAGACTCTTGTTCTTCTACCTCTATTTGCTTGTTGGTCGAGATAGGGAATTGGTCTAAAACGGTTAGCTGAATAGCTTGCGGTTTGTTGTTCCTGATAATCAGTTAATGCCATCAGATTTTTGCCCCAAACTTTGTTTCCAAATTTCATAGCTTGTAGGCAAATAACCAAAATACAAATACCACGCAGGTAGCGTAGGAGATACGCCACTTTCTTTGGGGTTGCCGTTGGAAATGGTCAGTTTTACGTCTTTCCAATCTTCGCCAGAGCTTTGAAAAATATTTGCCTTAAAAGTAAGGTCTATAGGGTTGCTAATGTCTTTCACACGCAGGTCATAAGTGGCGTACCAGCCTGCATTTTGTACGAAATAGCTGAGTTCAAAATTGGCATTGTTTACAGCTTCTTTGGCATTAACAGTTACCAATACTTCACTGGTGCTATAATCTTTGTTTTGGTTCAAGGCTTTGAGTTGTAGCTCATTTTTGCGGATAAGGCTGTCTAATTTCTGTAATTTTTCCTCTATTTCATTTTGTTTCAATAGCACTTCAGTTAATCTACTGCGTTGAAAATCAACGGCTTCTTTTAAATCTGCTGCCTTTACTCCTACATTAGCTCCGCCAATCACTTGGTTTTTTAGCAACATAGCTTCCTCTTGGTCAAAAACACTTTTAATACTACCTTCAGTGATTTGTTGTTTTCGCCATGTTGTATTTTGCCTTTCTAACTTTTCTATTTCGGTACGTCTTTCTTGCTCATTAAGGTAGTTTATTTGATGATTGACAGAGAGGATTGTAAAGCTGCCTTCGCCTTTTACCTGAATACTTTGTTTCTCAATATTCGGTGAAATTCCTGCAAATACCAATACCGTTTTGCCTTGTGGCACATTGACTTTCGCCTTTCTGCTCACTTGTCCGCCACTCGTAAAAACAGTAACTTTTTCTATTTTAGTCGTAATTTTTTGTTGTGCATTTTGAGCCAACACTTGCCCAGCACTTGCCAATAATAAGAATGAAAAAAAATAATTTCGCCACATAAGCCTTGTAAAGTTTAGTTGTTAGTAAAGTTAATAGAAAAACGCAATAAAAAAAGCCCAAAACTTTCATTTTGGGCTTTTAAACTTCTATTTTAAATTACTTGCTTTCAGAAGTCGCATTAGGCGTTTGAGAATGTTTTACATATTCTTCGTAAGCCGTTGGTTGATTAAAAGGTCTTTTACCAATTAATAATTCGAGGTCATGTTGGAAAATTACCTCTTTTTTCAACAACTCTTGAGCCAATACTTCTAATTCTCTACGTTTTTCTACCAACAAGTTTTTAGTACGTTGGTAAGCACCTTCTATCAAAATTTTTACTTCGTTGTCTATCAACTCTGCCGTAGCATCTGAATACGGTTTGTCAAAGGCATATTCAGACCTTTTAGAGTCGTAGAAAGAAATATTGCCTATTTTGTCATTCATACCGTAAACTGTAATCATGCTGTAGGCTATCTTGGTTACATGCTCCAAATCACTTAAAGCACCTGTAGAAATTTTACCAAAAATAATATCTTCTGCCACTCTACCGCCCAAAGACACACAAATTTCGTCTATCAACTGTTCGGCTGTGCGTAAAAACTGTTCTTTTGGCAAATACAAAGCATAACCCAATGCAGCAATGCCTCTTGGCACAATACTTACTTTTACCAATGGATTGGCATGTTCTAAGAACCAACCTGCAATGGCATGACCAGCTTCGTGATACGCCACAATGTTCTTTTCTTCAGGAGAAATAATTTTGTTTTTCTTTTCCAAACCGCCAATGACTCTATCTACGGCATCTTGGAAATCTTGCAATTCTACGGCTGGTTTGTTGCGGCGGGCTGCAATCAAGGCTGCCTCGTTACACAAATTCGCCAATTCCGCCCCTGCAAAACCCGGCGTTTGGGCTGCTATTTTCTTCACATCTACGTCTGCTGCCAATTTGAGAGGTTGTAAATGCACTTTGAGAATAGCCTCACGTCCTGCAATATCTGGCACATCTACACTAATTTCTCTGTCAAAACGACCCGGACGCAACAAAGCACTGTCCAAAACGTCTGGTCTGTTGGTAGCTGCCATAATGATAACACCTGAATCTGTACCGAAACCGTCCATTTCTACTAACAAAGAGTTCAATGTATTTTCTCTTTCGTCATTAGAACCCGGCATTGCACCACGACCTCTTGACCTGCCTATAGCATCAATCTCGTCTATGAAAATGATACAAGGGGCTTTTTCTCTGGCTTGGCGGAACAAATCACGTACTCTGGCTGCACCTACACCTACAAACATTTCTACAAAGTCTGAACCTGACAAAGAGAAGAAAGGTACACCTGCCTCACCTGCTACGGCTTTGGCTAATAAAGTTTTACCTGTTCCCGGAGGTCCTACCAATAACACGCCTTTCGGTATTTTACCGCCCAAATTGGTGTATTTAGAAGGGTTTTTCAAGAAATCTACCACTTCTTGTACTTCTTCTTTGGCTTCGTCTAAACCTGCTACGTCTGCAAAAGTAATTTTCACTTTATTATCTGCATCAAATAAAGCTGCTTTAGATTTGCCGATATTGAAAATCTGACCACCCGGTCCCATGCCTGCCATTCTACGCATCAACAAATAGAAACCAAACAATAACAAGATAAAGAAACCCCAACTGAAAAACCAACTTGTAAAGTCTGTACGGTTGTTGTCTATTTTGTATGCCACTCTGTCAGTTTCTGGTATTTCTTTTTGCCAAGCCTTCAGGTTTTCCTTAAATTCTTTTACATCACTAATATCAAATTTGTATTGAGGTCCTTGGCGAACCGCAAACGGATTTTGTTGTCCAAAGTCTTTTTGGTATTTAGAAAGGGTTTCAGGTTTCAAAAACACCTCTACAAAATGATTTTCGTTAGCTCCTTTGACAATGATAATTTCTTTTACATCTCCTTCGCCTAACATACGTTGGAAACGTTGCTCTGTGATTTCTCCTACAGTATTGGTTTTATTGAAATACGTAAGCCCTACAATTAATAATACCAAACTCACTAAGAGCCAAATTTGGTAGTTACCACGACCATTAGGTGAGGGTTTGGATAAAAAAGGTTTTTTGCTTTCTTGGTTCTCAGACATATAATTTTAGTTATGCAATGATTACAAATGTGATATTGGTGAATGATATTGTCAGCATTGAGGTTGTGTTAATAAGTTTTTCAAAGCCTATATAACATTTCATTTATAAACCTACTCAATCTCTGGAAATATACACAAATATATGGTAAAAAGTTTAAATCCTGACAAAATTTCAGGTAGAACTTGGTGCTTGTCTTGAAAATTAACACTTTTTAAAGTCTTGTAATTTGCTTTTACTCAATAAGTTTTTTAAAAACGTACCAACGTGTTAAACAAATAAAAACTTGTAACTTTTATTTGAAAATTCTATAAAAATGTATAGTATGCTAAAAATTTCATTAACACATACTATTACATTCATGCCTCCATTAGATAGAAAATATAAATTTAAAGACCTAAAGGTCTATGCCTCTACAGAGTGGTTAGCCGATGGGAAAAAGAAGTATCGTAGTGTCTTTGAAAACAGCGAAACGAGTTATTTGTATGCCGAGTTGTCTTTTTATAATAAATTATTTGACGAAGAAGACTGGGACATTAAAATAAAACTCAAGGCTTTTCGCCTCAAAGAAAAAAATATTCGGGAAGAACTCTGTTCTATTGACCTTGACTACCATGTGTCTAAGGAAGATAATATTGTCCAAATTCGTGAGGGTTGGGGCAATAAAGAAGCTGGCGTGTTCTGGGTACGTGGCGACTATGTGTGGGAAGCCTACATGGACGAGGATTTGGTAGGGACAAAATATTTTTATGTAGAAAATGGCGGTTCGGTTACTCCCGATGAAAACCCTTATTTTGACATAGAAAGTATTAAACTCTATGAAGGACCCAACAAAGGCGTAACTGCCGATGAAAGAGTGTATTACACGCATTTCAACGCCAAAGATACTCGGTATGTATGGGCAGAACTGAACATCAATAATTTGCAGTCTTCTTCTTGGTACTGCGAAATGTTCTTTCACTTTTACAATGACGCAGGACAATTAAAAGGTAGGACGGTTGAGGTCAAAAAAATTAACCCCGAAGAAGACTCTATTACTATTACGACAGGTTGGGGTTCTGACAGCAAAGGTACTTGGTACGAAGACAAATATACTTTGCAAGTCATTTTCATGGATCAGTTGATAGCTGTAGTTACTTTTGAGGCAAATGATGAATTTATCGAGGGAATTAACCCAATTTTGACAGGTAATGCCATTTTGCCACAAGCTACACACAAACCCGAAGACCCTAACGAAACTTTAGATGATGTCATGGAAAAATTAAATGCTATGATAGGTCTAGAGCCTGTGAAGGCAAGGGTAAAAGATTATATTCACTACCTCAAATTTTTGCAGTTGCGGAAAGAACAAGGTTTTGACGAGTCGCAAAAAATTAGCTTGCATTCTGTTTTCAAAGGCAACCCTGGGACAGGCAAGACGAGTTTAGCCAAAATGTTGGGCAAGATTTACCACAAAATGGGCTTGTTGAGCAATGGAAAAGTACACGAAGTAGGCAGAGCCGATTTGGTAGGGCAGTATATTGGACAAACAGCTCCCAAAGTGAAAGAAGCCATAGAAAAAGCCAAAGGTGGCGTATTGTTCATCGACGAGGCGTATTCATTGGTAAGAAGTAAAGAAGATACGAAAGACTACGGACAAGAAGTTGTAGAAACTCTTATCAAAGAAATGTCTGATGGTACAGGCGACATTGCAATTATTGTGGCGGGTTATCCCAAAGAAATGGACGTTTTCTTGAACTCTAATCCCGGTTTCAAGTCAAGATTTAACTTGTATTTCGATTTTCCAGATTATTTGCCACAAGAATTACATCAAATTGCAGAGTTGTGTGCAAATCAACGCAATGTAGCATTTACAGATGATGCAAAAGCCTATTTGTTCAAGAAAATAACAGAGGCATACAGAGCAAGGGACAATTCTTTTGGTAATGCCCGTTTGGTCAATTCATTGGTAGATGAGGCGAAAATGAACATGGGTTTGCGTGTCATGAAAAGTTCGGAGGCTACAGCAGGCAGTAATACCAAAGTATCTGAAGAAACTCTACGCACCATTACGTTTGATGACGTAGAAAAAGTATTTAAGAGCAAAGAAAAACGCCTACCAGAGTTACCTGTGGACGATTCTCTGTTACAAGAGGCAATGTCTGAACTCAACACCATGATAGGTTTGCGTGAAGTGAAAAACCAAGTGCATGACTTAGTGAAACTCGTGCAGTTTTACAAAGAAACAGGCAAAGACGTTTTGGGTCGTTTCTCTATGCACACCATTTTCAAGGGCAACCCCGGAACTGGTAAAACTACGGTGGCTCGTATCATTGCCAAGATTTACAAGGCTTTGGGCGTGTTGGAACGTGGGCATGTGGTAGAGTGCGACAGACAAGCCTTAGTAGCTGGTTTTGTGGGGCAGACTGCCATTAAGACCAAAGAAAAAATAGACGAGGCTTTGGGTGGTGTATTGTTTATAGACGAAGCCTACGCCTTAGCTTCTGAAACAGGCAACGACTTTGGCAAAGAAGCCTTAGAAGTGATACTGAAACAGATGGAAGACAAACGTGGTGAGTTTATTGTGATTGCGGCGGGCTACCCCGACAACATGGACAGGTTTATAGAAATGAACCCCGGGCTAAAATCTCGTTTCGATAAGACTATTGTCTTTCAAGATTACTCTGCCGAAGATTTATATGAAATAGCTGCGTCTATGCTAATGATAGAAAGGCTTGTGCCTGATGCAGAGGCGGAAGTGCATCTGCAAAAGTACCTCAAAACTTTGTATGACCGCAGGGATAAATACTTTGGTAATGCAAGGTCTGTGCGTAAGATTATTCAGCAAGCTGTGAAAAACCAACACTTGCGTATGTCTATGATAGATAAAAAACTACGTACTGCCGAAATGTTGGCAACCTTGACTGTAGAAGACCTCAAAGACTTCAATCTGGACGAGGAAGCTGGTAACTCTAAACGGATTGGGTTTATGCGGTAAGAAAAGTTTTAATTGGATTTAATAACAAGGTGTGGTCTTTTAAAGGATTACACCTTGTTTTTTTAGTAATCTGAATTATTCATAATTATACAGAAGATTTAATAGCTTTAACAAGTTCTTTTAGATTTTCATCATGATTATTATTAGTTAAGTGTAAAGCTAGATGCCCCCTAACAAATTGCATAAGCTTGGGAATATTATTTTTTAACATTAAGAAAACATCAACTTCAGATTGTAAATCCTCAAAACTTCGTTTTTTCTCCCTTCTTTTACCCATGGCAGAGTAAATATCATGAAGTTTAATATCTATATAATCTAATACTAAATCTGTAAAATTAATATCATAAATCTCAGAATTTAATATAATAGGAATTATTATCTTATCTTGATTATTCATTCCATTGTATAAATCAAGTAATACATACTTAGAATAGAAACTATTAGTAGATAATAGAAGAACTATTATATCTGCTAAATTATAGTAGTTTTTTAAAAAGGCAGATATATTATCCCCTGCTTTCATGTCTAAATCAGATAGAACATTAATGTTATTACTTTGAAGATAATCGTGAACCACTTTGGTAAACTCCATATCTTTATGAGAATAAGATAAATAGACTTTTGGTATTTTAGGCTTGTGCTTTAAAGCACCTAACGATATAAAAACCTTCAATCTATCCGAGAATGAACTACTCCAATTGCCCTTAATAAATTCATATTTTAAGTCATTAAAGTTAGCTAAGTACATAGGTGTAACTTCTATATTCTTATCAATATCTTCAAAAAAACTAGCATAATTCCCATTCTCCACAAATTGATAAAGTCTTGATATAAAGCCACCATCTTCATTATTTTTAATAACTGTAATCTTTCCTTCCAATACCTCCAAATACCCCAAAATATTCTCAAATTTTTCTGCCAAACTCCCCGCCGTAATACCATTAGAGTTTTCATTGAACAAAATATTTTCGCCATACGCCAATTCCTTGACATAGCGTAAAGTCGTATCGTTGATGTACGTTTCTACCTCAATGCCCAAACCTGCATTTTTCAGTGAAAGAGCTATGTCTTCTGCAAAAGAGTTTTTAAATTTATTAGTCCACTCCACAAACATATTTTCTTCCGACAAATCTATCCGCGAAAGCACAGGCAAAATCACAGCTTGTGGTCTTTGGTGTTCGGTGTAGGGGCTACTCTTAATTTTGTCTATCATCATTTTTGCTCCATTCAGGTTTTGTTGCGTAGGGGCCACCACTATCACATTGGCATCTGGTAGTTGGATATTGCAAATTCCCGAATAATCACTTAGTCCTGTTCGGCTGTCTATAAAAATATAGTCGTAGTCCGTTGCGTGCAGTTTTTCTTTAAGGGTTTCCATGTAATAGTTCCCTTTTAGTCTATCATAGAAATCAAACCAATCAAAACGATTTATTATATGCGTATAATCTTCTCTATTGTAGTTAATGGCTGGCACAAGGTCTATTTTTGCCCCTGTTTTTTCGTCATGCCACAAACTATAAATAGCTTTCTCGTCTAAAAAAGGCAAATCTTCTATTTCCAATTTCCTGCCTTCCTGCATGATTTTCACATAATCTTCCAACACATCTAACAAACCTCTTTCTATTGTTTTTCTATCAAACCTCTTGATAAACGTATTGTCGGCTGAGTTTCGTTTTTTGGCTTCTTCCTCAAAATTTTTGAAAAAAGCATCTAAGCCCGGTGCTTCTAAGTCCCAATCTATCAATAAAACTTTCTTTTTGGCATAAAAAAACAAGTAAGCTGCCAAATTTACTGCTAATTGGCTGCGTCCTGCCCCTCCTTTAAAAGAATAAAAAGTAATGATTTTGTGTTTAGAAGTCATAGCTTTAACTCGGATTTGTTAGTATATGTGATTTTGGAGGATAATTTATATCAGAAGTTAAGTGTGGTATTAACAAAGATATGAAATTTCTTAATCTTCTAAAAAATAAATCTTTATTAGGTACTTCTAATTCTATACGCAAACATTTTTCTTTAATATGTTTATAGAAAAGACTATACATTGCCTCACAATCTTCATCATCTTTAAAATTTCCCACTATTTTGGCTGCCGTTTTTTTATCTATTTTTTCACAAATGGGCATCATAAAATAGCCTTTGCTAATAAAAGCCTTTTTTATGGTTTTATTTTCTTTTTGTAAAAGTGCTATTCCATCTGTGATACAGATGAGTTTATCAGCCCATGTATGCTGTAAATCTCTTATAGCTTCTTCATCTTTCTCCTTATTCCAATTCAGTTTATTAACTACCCATATTTTTATAGCAAGATTACTTTTCTTGCTAAACTCTTGGAGTAAATGGATAATAGAAGTTTCTGCATAAGGTTTCCAATTTTCAGGCAACCCTTCATAATAATTCTCTAATAGTTTAAAATCTATATCATTTTCTATATCTGTCCTAACTGCACAGACCACCAATATATGAACTTCCGTTTGAGATTGTTTGCGATACCACTCATCAATAGCCCCGATTACTTCTTCTTTATTAAAAGGATAGTTGATTATTGTGCCATGATTAACCTCAAAGTATTGAGAATGATGACCTTGTGTAATATTTCTGTCCAACATAATTACTTTGGATTATTGTTTATTGTGCCTGAATTGTTCTCGAAATATTGAGAGTTACCACCCATATTAATATTTCTGCTTCCTTTGTTTTTGTCTTTTAGTTCAGCTTTTTTAAGTTCATTTTCCAAAGTTTGTTTTCTTAGTTCAAAGAAAATTATTAACATAAGTACCAGTAATACAGTACCAAAGAAAACTAACAAGAGTAATGCAGTCAAATCGTCATCATCAATCACGCCTAACTTCTTATCTAATAGATAAACTATGCCTGTAACACTTAATGCAGCAATAGCTGTTACAGTAATTTTAGTGGCAGTTAAAATTTTTGAGAAAATATTTCCAATATCCATAGTTGGTTTGTTTTCAATAATTTGTTGTTCAATATAAGTTGTATGATAATGTTGTGTTAAAGGTGGCGTTGCCTTGTGTTGATTTGCTGTTAGGCTACCTCCAAGAAGTTTTTGTGTCAAAACCTTTAATTGGTCATAAAAATTTTCATCAATTTTGCCATGAATAAACTTTTTTTCCAACATATTCAACTCTATATTATCTTCTCCCACCTTACTTTTCATATAAGAAAAATAATCAGGAATTTTTATCGTATCAATAAGGTGTAAGGCTTGTTCTAAGTCTGTCATAGCGGATTAGTATAAGTAAGCAAAGATATATTTTTTAGGCTCATCTTAAAGAAATGCAGATTCAACTTTGAAATAAATTTTTTCTTGTACTTTAGCACATTACACAACTTTAAAAGTAATGAACCGTTTAGAACAACTCCTCACATGGCTAACAGCAGAACCCAACGATACGTTTTTATTGTATGCCGTAGCCAATGAATATAAAAACATCGACCCCGAAAAATCTTTACCGTATTATGAAAGGTTGGTACAGGATTTTCCGACCTACACCGCCACTTATTACCATTATGCAGAGGTATTGGTAGCACTGCACCAACGCCAAAAAGCCGAAGAAATTTACCAACAAGGCATACTACAATGCCAACACCAACAAGACCGCAAGGCATTGGCAGAACTACAAAATGCGTATCAAAATATGTTGATAGATGAAGACTAAAAATAGTAGCCTTGTTTTTTTAAAACATTTTAGCACACTAATTGTTAATAGAAAAATTAATACTATTTTAATGTCGGAAATTTTTATACTATCTTAACCTATCAACGACAAGATGAAAAAATTATTTGTAACGGCTGCCATGCTAAGCTGTTTATGTGTTGCTACGGCTTATGCACAAACTACGACAGACTCTACGGCAGCAGGAGGCGGAGAACCAGAAATGGATTTTAGCCAATTTGCAGGAGAAATAGAGGAGGCTACAGGTGTAAAGAGATATTGTACTTCAAAAATCTTTGGTATCAGCCCCACCAAATTGGTGTCTTTGGGTTATGACTACCAATTAGGTTATGACATGACCTCTAATACAGGTGGAGGAACTAAGGAAAGCACTAACAAAGTATCGGCTGCACATGGTTTGCGTTTTTTAGCTAATTTCCCTGTGATTTCTCACAATAAAATTACAGTGAACTTAGGGGCTACCTACATGGAAACCAACTACAGTTTTGAAAAACCTGCTGAATTGACAAGTGGGCTTACAAAATCTTTGAATGCGTCTGCCTTGCGTAGTACAGGCGTAAATCTTACCGTATTCAAGCCTCTAAACGAAAAGAATTTTATTTTGCTACAAACCAGCCACGACCTTAATGGCGACTACCGTTTGGACGAATGGCAGTCTTTGAGCTACTTACGCCACAGTGTTTTGGGTGTATTTGGCTGGAAAAAACATGACCGTCTGCAATTTGGTTTCGGTGCTGCTCGTACTTACAGAGTAGGTGCATTGAACTACATTCCTGTTGTATTGTATAACTATACTTCTGAAAACCGCAAATGGGGTGTAGAGGCTGTGTTTCCTGCAAGGGCTCATTACCGCCGTTCTTTTAGCCCAAGAAGTTTGCTGATGTTGGGTTATGAATTAGAAGGGCATACGTACCGTTTGCAAAACAGAGATATGGTGTTTAATGCAGATGGCAAAATGCACCATGACTTAGAATTGAAAAGGTCTGAATTGCGTTTGCGTGTCATTTATGAAAGGTCTTTGTATGACTTCATTTGGCTGTCTGTGCAAGCAGGCTACCGTTACAACTGGAGAAATAGCTATAATATAGACCATGGAGACCCTTTCCGCAGCTTCTTTAGCAATGACCCTTATGTATTCACAAACAGTGTTACCAATCCATTGTACTTCAATGTGAGTATCAATTTGGTGAGTCCATAAAATCCTAAAACCTTGTTTTCACTTTTATCATTTACTTTTAACATTATCATTATTTTGTATGAAAAACACCCTCTTAAAACTTTCAGTATTTTTCGCATTTTTATTCTTTTTAGGTACAAATGCAATGGCACAAGACGCAGAAGCAGACGGCTTAGTAGGTCTTTGGCTACCCAGCAACGGTAAAGCTCGTGTAAATATTTACAAAGCAAAAGACGGTAAATATTATGGTAGAATTGTTTGGTTAAAAGAGCCTAACGACCCCAATACAGGCAAACCAAAAGTAGATAAAAACAACCCAGACGAATCTAAACGTAATACGCCATTATTAGGTTATTTGTTGTTACAAGGTTTTAGTTATAAAGGTGGCAAATTATGGGAAGATGGCACTATCTATGACCCAGAAAGTGGTAGCACATATAGCTGTAAGGTAGAAATGCCAGATGTAAACACAATGGAAGTGCGTGGTTTTATTGGCGTTTCTTTGTTTGGTAAAACAGATACTTGGAAAAGACTACAAGTAAAAAAATAATAGCACTTTCAATAATTTTATAGTGTACTAAATTTGTCCGTAACCTCGTAGGTGTCGGACAAATACTACAGAGATTGTACTGAATAAAATGACACACAAAACTAACATTTCTCAAAGAAATGTTAGTTTTGTGTTTATAAGCACTACGGTTTTTCATAACATAGCCTTTGCAAAGAATATCTTGTGCAAGTAACCAAAATACAAAAAATAGACTTGTATCAAATTGTTCCTGAATAATAAACTACTTTACTACCATGCGACAAAAACCGACTATAGTAGCTCTTGTCCCTATGCGACACAGCAGCGAAAGAGTAAAAGGCAAAAATTACAGAGATTTTAACGGCAAACCTCTTTTTCATCATATTATACAGAGTTTATTGGATTGCCCACAACTTTACAAAGTGGTGATAGACACAGACAGCCCTGTGATTATGGACTATGCCAAAGAGGTATTTCCGCAAGTGCTTGTTTTACAACGCCCCGAACACCTAAGAGATGGCAATATTCCGATGAATGACGTTTTGTTGAATATTGTGAACCAAGTGCCAGCCGATTTTTACTTGCAAACACACAGTACCAATCCTTTGCTCAAAGCAACTACGATTAGCAAAGCCATAGAACAATTCATTGGTCAATATCCTATTTACGACTCACTATTTACAGTTACAAGGCTGCAAACTCGTTTGTGGGACGGTTTGGCAAGAGCAGTGAACCATAACCCTAATATTTTGTTGCGTACACAAGACCTTCCGCCTATTTATGAAGAAAACTCGTGTATGTATATTTTTAGCAAACAACTCTTAGAAGAAAAACACAACCGTATCGGCAACCGTCCTTATTTATTTGAAATTCCGAAGTCTGAAGCCTTAGACATCGACGAAGAAATAGACTTTACTTTGACGGAAATGGCTCATAAATATTATAATGGTTAATTTTTTGAGTTTGTCCAAAAAATTAAAATCGTATCAAAATATTTAGTTCAATAGCATTTTCAATTTTTTGGACAAACTCAATGAATCAAATAACTTTCCACTCATTCATTCACAAGCTACCATGTTTTTTAGCTCAAAAATATTTACAAGTTTTACCGTAGTGTCCAAAATAGTAGGCGTATTGGTAGGTTGCTTATTCCTTAGTTGTTCGTGGGCAGTAGCCCAAAACTTAGGAGGGCGAAGTTCTTTTAATTTCGTCAAATTGCCCCAAAATCCACGCATTGCAGCTTTGGGCGGCATGAATGTTTCGGCTACTACACAAGATGTGAATATGTTTTGGCAAAACCCCGCCTTAGCTCACGCAGACAACCACCGCCAACTTAGCCTCAACTATACAGGCTACTACGCAGGCATTTCGCAACTTTGCACTACTTTCGGTTGGCATCATGCACGCACAGGCAACTGGTCGGCAGGTATTCAGTACCTTAACTACGGCACGATACAAGGCTATGACGCATTGGGCAACCCTACCAATAGTTTTTCTGCTACAGACTACGCCTTAGCTCTTGGCTATGCCAAACAAGTTGGTGTGTTTAGTTTGGGTGGTAGTATCAAATTTGTAAACTCCCAAATTGCGGGTTATGGTAGCAGTGCTTTGTTGGTGGACATGGGCGGTGCATTTATTCACCCCAAACATGATTTTAGAGTAGGCATGGTCGTAAAAAATGTAGGCTTTGCTTTAAGTAATTATACGGCAGTCAATAACTTTACAATGCCTTTTGATGTGCAAGTCGGGACAAGTTTTAAGCCTAAAAAAATGCCTTTTCGTTTGTCTTTTACCGTACATCATTTTTACCCTACCGACATTATTTATGACAACCCAAGCATTGCCAATGCCACAGACGAAAACGGCAATCCTATTCATCAATCCCCCAGTTTTGTAGAAAAACTAACGAGCCGTTTTGTGGTAGGTACAGAGATAATTTTAAGCAATAATTTTCAGGTACGAGCAGGCTATAATTTCTTGACACGCAGAGAGTTGGGTATTCAAGGCGTAAGCAAGGGCTTGACAGGCTTGTCTTTGGGCTTCATGCTCCGCCTCAAAGCCTTTGAATGTAACTATGCCTACAGTGTGCAGCACATCGCAGGGGCAGTACATACGATTGGCTTAACAGTAGATACCAAAAAACTATTTGCACCCAAAAACAGTAATTAAAATTACGAATTAGAAATTACGAATTACGAATAGAAGGAATGAATGTTTTTAGAACTTACTAACAGTTCTACACTATTTGCGTGGCACTACCAAAAAAATATTACCTTTGCACTTTATTAATCAATGAGAGTTGTTTAGTCCCTACTGTAGAACGGACTTTAGTCCGTTTTTGTGTGTTTTTTATAAAAAGTTGTTTTTATATAAAAAAAACTCATTTTCATTGCTAAAAACGGACTAAAGTCCGTTCTACAGATACTACACAACGCAGATTATTCAACACAGTTTTCATTATTCTTTATTTATATCAAAATAAACATGGGTTTGCAATGTGGTATCGTTGGTTTGCCGAATGTAGGTAAATCAACTCTTTTCAATGCACTGTCGAGTGCCAAAGCCGAAGCAGCTAATTATCCTTTCTGTACTATAGAGCCTAACGTGGGAGTGGTAACAGTACCAGACAACCGCCTGAAGGTGTTAGAAGACTTGGTAAATCCTCAAAAAGTAATTCCTACGGTTTTCGAATTTGTGGATATTGCAGGTTTGGTTAAAGGAGCAAGCAAAGGCGAAGGTTTGGGCAACCAATTTTTGGCAAATATACGCGAAGTAGATGCCATTGCTCATGTTATCCGTTGTTTTGCAGATGATAACGTGATTCACGTAGCAGGCAAAGTCGACCCTGTATCAGACAAAGAGGTAATAGACATGGAGCTACAACTCAAAGATTTGGAGGCAGTGGACAAGAAAATCTTGAAAGTAGCACGTGCAGCAAAAACAGGTGATGACAAGGCTAAAAAAGAATTGGCAGCCTTAGAAAAATTCAAAGCCCATTTGGAGCAAGGCAAAAACGCAAGAGGTTTGGACGTAACTGCCGAAGAAAAAGAAGCCGTAGCAGATTTGTTCTTATTGACTATCAAGCCTGTGATTTATGTGGCGAATGTAGATGAAAAGTCTATTATTTCGGGCAATGAATACGTAGAAACATTGAAAAATGCCGTAAAAGACGAGAATGCACAGGTCGTAATGGTGTGTGCTGCCATAGAGTCGCAAATTGCTATCATGGACACAGAGGAGGAAAAACAACTGTTTTTGGAAGAATACGGCTTGAAAGAGTCGGGCTTGAATAAGTTGATTCGTGCTGCCTACAGTTTGTTGAACCTTATCACTTACTTTACCGCAGGTGAAAAAGAAGTACGTGCTTGGACTATTCTTAGAGGTTGGAAAGCCCCACAAGCAGCAGGAGTTATTCACTCTGATTTTGAACGAGGTTTTATTCGTGCAGAAGTGATTAAATTGACAGATTACCAACAATATAAAACAGAAGCAGCTTGCCGTAACGCAGGGAAAATAGGTGTAGAAGGCAAGGACTATGTGGTACAAGACGGAGATATTATGCACTTCCGTTTCAATGTGTAGATAAATAAGAACATCATTTAGAACTAACATTTCTCGAAGAAATGTTAGTTCTTCTATCATCTTAGATGCGAGGTTATTAATTTAAAACTTACTAATTAAAAATTACATACGCTATGCGTTTTACACACTCTTTTATTCTTTTTGTGTTTACTTTTATTATGTATGCTTGTAATTCGACCAAAGAAACGACACAAGCATTGGCTATTAGCGAAGTATATGTAGCTAAGGACAAAGAAGGGCAAGTAGGCGAAAAACTGGCGGTAGTACCAGCCACAGACAATACGTTTCATTGTGTCGTACAACTGAATAAAAAAGAAGCTGGGGCAAAACTTGTTGCTACTTTAATAGCTGTGGAGGCGGAGGGTGGTTTTGAGAACTACGAAGTACGGGCTTTAGAGGCTGTTACAGATTCTTTGAACCAACAAGTAGTTTTTCCGTTTTCTTTGGCAAGACCTTGGCAAAAAGGTACTTACAAATGTGATATACAGTTGAATGAAAAAACAACGACTACGGTCAATTTTTCTATTCAATAGTATTGCTTTTTACTACTAAAAAATACGCTAACTATTTCATATTAACCAAGAGGTGTTAAATAGTGTAAAAAATACACTATCAAAGAATTGACTTTTTCATAATTTGCTATAAAGTATTAGAAAAAAAATGTAGATTTGAGAGATTCAATGAAAATAAGTATGCAGCGTAACCTACTTTTAGGATTAGTAGCAAGTTGGCTTGTAGTCATCAATATTTTTCCTTTGTATGCCCAAATTTTTAGGAAATACGAACCCGCCAATATGCAGTTGGGCGAGGTACTTTGTGTGGCAGTCGACCAAGACGGCATGAAATGGGTAGGTACAAATACATTATTCTATAAGTTTACGGGGGACAGCCTTCCTCAAGCATGGCAACCGTACAGCAATCCGCATACTACTGATACCTTATTGCGACATATTACGGCTATAGCAGTGGACAGGTCGGGCAATAAGTGGGTAGGTTCTTACCACAATGGCGTTTCATTGATACAACTCAACAGAGAAGGGCAATATGTAAGACATTATGAAATGCCCAATTTCCAAAACAAAAATCACTACATCATGGGTATTGCCATAGACCAACAAGGCAAGAAATGGGTAGCCACCAAAGAAAGTGGTGTATGGATGCTGGACGACAAAGGAAAATGGTACAATTACGATATTTCTACGGTGTACGAAATTCCAAGTAATCATATTTACGCCATTGCCGTAGATAGCGAAGATGTAAAGTGGGTAGGTACAGACAAAGGTTTATGTAGTACCAAAGACGGTAGTATTTGGGATTTGTATGATATGAATGGTTGGGTAACGGCAATTACTACAGACCAAAAAAACAATGTGTGTTTGTGTATGGAAAAACGCAGTAAACCAATGGTTTATTGTAACAATGAAGTACACAAAGTAAAAGGCAAAGATGAATTTACGGTTGTCAAAGATTTATTGATAGACCGAAAAGGCGTAATTTGGGCTGCGGGACATGGTTTAGCCCGATACGAAACCGAAGACAGGGTTATTTATGAACCCAAAAACTCTAATTTTAAATCTCGCCAAGCCACTTGTTTAGCCTTAGACAAAGATGATATGCTGTGGGTTGGTACGTTTGATGACGGTTTGTATAAATTAGACCCTCGCCCTGTGGAACAGCCGAAACCTGAACCTATGCCCGAAAAAATTATCTTGACAGCCTCGCCACAACGCAAAAAAGCAATGCCTGTACCAACTAAAAAAATAGCTGCACAAACTTTAACAGTAAAAGCACCTACACCCTACAAAGTACCAGAAGAATTATTGGCTGCTAAACCTGTAGAAAGACCTGATTTTGAAGAAGTTGTTACGCCTGTGGTAACAAAAGTTGAACCCAAAGCAGACGAAAATAAAGTAGCTGTGATTCAAGGACAAGAAATAAAGAAAGGGGCAGTTATTCAGTTAAAAGGCATCTTTTTTAAAACGAATAGTGAGGAGTTGATTAGCTATGACGGTGTGAATCAACTACTTAAATTCATGTTGGAAAACCCAACGGCAACCATAGAATTATCGGGGCATACAGACCGCAACCCCGACACCAATCACCCTGATTATGACAAAATTTCGCAGCAATTCTTAGACCTTTCGCAAAGACGGGTAGATGCAGTGGCTTTGTTTTTGGTGGCAGGTGGCGTGAAACAAGACCGAATTGTTACTAAAGCCTACGGAGGTAGCAAGCCTTTAGTCGCAAGTTTTAGCACCGAAAAAAATAGACGAGTAGAAATGCGAATTTTGAGCTGGTAAAGTGTAATTTTTAATTAGTAAATTTTTAATTAAAAATTACGCTAATTGAAGGCAAATATACACTACGAACTTCAGTCCGTAGTGTATATTTGCCTACGGACTAAAGTCCGTAGCTACAGAAAATTACTACCTAAACAATTACTTCTAATGTATATTCCTCCACATTATAACATGGATAAACCCGAAGAAATTTTGGGTTTTATGCGTCAATACAATTTTGCTTGTATGGTAAGTTTGTTGGATAATCATTTGACAGCCACACACTTACCTTTTTTATTGCAACACCAAGAAGACGACCTTATTTTGTTTTCGCACCTTGCCAAAGCCAATCCACAGGCACAACAGTTGGAAAATCAGGAGGTTTTAGTGATTTTCAGTGAGCCTCACGCCTATATTTCGCCTACATGGTACACTTCTTCGCCTAATGTCCCCACATGGAACTACGTAGCCGTACACGCCTACGGAAAAGTGCGTGTGTTGGACGAACAAGCTACTTTCAATTTAATGGAAAAAACGGTGCAGCATTTTGAACCCACTCACAAGGCTAATTTTTGGGACAATTTACCGCCTAATTATCGCAAAACTTTGTTAGAAGAATTAGTAGCTTTTGAGCTAACTGTAACCCGAATAGATGCAAAGAAAAAACTGAATCAGGGCAAAAAAAGAGAAGACCAAGAAAGTGTGATACAGGCTTTGGAGGCTACCCAAGAGCCTTTGGCAATAGCCATAGCCCGTTTGATGCAGAAGGAATTGTGATGAGTTTTTCTTTTAGGAGGAATAAAAATTTTTGTATCTTTTTTAAGGTTTATGCGTTATTCAAATTTGTATGAACTCTACCATTTTACAACCTTTTTTATTAAAAAATTACAAATAATATGACAACACATCCAATAATAAAAAATTTACCAATAGAAAATGAATTTGCAAATTTACTCGAACCCAATAATGAGAATAGAGACGGCATCTTACTTTTGGACACAAATGATTATTTTTTTGTTTTTTGCTCTACTACAATGAAAAATCACGAAAGTGTTGATTCAAAGGAGCATAGAGCAAGGCTAGTATTGTATTTAAAAAATAAAGGTGATGTTGATAAACAGAGAAGTAATTATTTAGATGATGCTATTCAATATTTAGAAGAAATATTATTTAAAAGAAAGTTACTCTTAAAAAATCATAACAATTTACACGAGGAAGAGGGTTTTAAATGTGAATTTAGAGATTTTGTAAAAAGCTCTTGGCATCAAGTTTATAGCAATAATGATAAAACTGAATACAAACTAAGGCTAAGTATAATGTTCACATACTATAAAAACTTTGTGAAACAACAACTCTTATCAATCAAAAATATAGACAATGAACCACTCCTTGAAAAACGTTACTTGATAAATAAGTGGGGTATAGGAAAGAAAAATCTTGAAATATTGGAAGAGGCTGTTAAAAATGGCGAAGATAATTATAGGATTGCAATTAACTTTAATAATCTTCTTCCTGAAGGAATTCCTCCTGAAGTAATAGACTTACTACGTGAAGAGATGATATAATAAAAGATGACTGTTTTAGCCCAAACAGTCATCTTTTATTTTTGCACCGCAGACAACAAAATTATACATAGAAAACAATAAAAAAATGTTATCTTTTTAGATAACTTTACGTTATGATACGTGAATTAGTTTTTTACAAAAATTACTTTTGGGAGTTTTACGAACAGCAGCCCGAACAGGTACAAGAAAAAATAGACTATGTACTTGACTTAGTAGCAACTGTACCAAGAGTTCCCGAAAAGTTCTTAAAATATTTAGAAGGAACAGACGGACTGTATGAAATACGGGTAAAGGTAAGTTCTAATATTTTTAGGTTTTTTTGCTTTTTTGACGAGGGCAAACTTATAGTAGTGCTAAACGGTTTTCATAAAAAAACGGAAAAAACACCTAAAAATGAATTAGAGAAAGCAGAATATCTAAAACAAACTTATTTCCAAGAAAAGAACCTATGAAAAATCTAACCACCTTAGAAGAACATCTAAGCAAAAAATACGGTGCTATAGGCACAGCCCAGCGAGAAGAATTTGAAAGAAAATCAAAAGCATTTGCATTAGGGGAGTTGTTGAAAGAGGCACGTAAAGAGGCTAACTTATCACAAGAAGAATTAGCACTAAAAGCAGGGACAAGCAAAAGTTATATTTCACGTATTGAAAACGGCAATAGTGATATTCAACTAACTACCCTATTTAGGATTATAGAAATAGGTTTAGGTAAACAACTTACACTAAGTATAAAGTAAACACCGCAAGAACCATGTCTAAAAAATTAGTGCATTTTGGTTGGGCTATCAAAAAACTATTACGCCAAAAGGCAAACTATGAAATCTTAGAGGGTTTTTTGTCCGAACTCTTAAAGTTTGATGTAAGTATAGAGGCTATTTTGGAGAGTGAAAGCAACAAAGAAACCGAATACGCCAAATTTAACCGAGTAGATATTTTGGCACGTACCGAGCAAAACGAATTGGTATTGATAGAAATACAAAACGACCCCGAATTAGACTATTTTCACCGTATGTTATACGGTGTGGCTAAGTTGGTTACAGAGTACATACAAGAAGCACAGGCTTACGGCACTATCAAAAAGGTAATTTCTATTAATATTGTCTATTTTGGTTTAGGGCAGGGAGCAGATTATATTTACACCGCCCAAACCAACTTTGTAGGTATGCACCGCCAAGACACCCTACAGCCCAGCCACTTGCAGCAGGACAAGTACAAAATACGAGAGGTCAAAGAGATATTTCCACAATACTATATTTTGAAAGTCAATAACTTTGATGACATAGCTAAAAATAGTTTAGATGAATGGATTTACTTTTTGAAAAACAGCGAAGTCAAAGACGAGTTCAACGCCAAAGGTTTGCGAGCTGCAAAGGAAAAATTACAATACGAACACCTTACGCCCCATGACAAACGAATGTACGAGAGTTTCAGAACCGCTAAAATGATAGAGTACAGCGTAACCGAAACCGCCAAAATACAGGGCATTGCAGAAGGAAAACTTGAGGTAGTCAAAAACGCCATAGCAGAAGGTTTACCTAACCACTTGATTACTAAAATCACAGGGCTAAGTATTGCAGAAATAGAGGCAATTCGCAAGGAGATGAAATAAGTAAAATAAGACTGTTTAGGGCTAAACAGTCTTATTTTTTGCAGCATACACACCAAAATTTACTATCTTTGACTATACAAAATTTAGCTATTATGACAGATAAATATATTAATCCGTTCACAGATTTTGGCTTTAAAAAGATTTTTGGAGAAGAAGCCAACAAAGATTTATTGCTTGACTTTATACAAACCCTATTGCCTGAAAAGAAAAATATTATCTCTATTAATTATCTCAAAACTGAAAAGTTAGGGCGTGCAGCCACCGAAAGAAAAGCCATTTTTGACCTATATTGTGAAAACGACAAAGGCGAAAAATTCATCGTAGAGTTGCAACGAGCAGAACAGGATTACTTCAAAGAAAGAAGTATTTACTATGCTACCTTTGCCATTCAAGAGCAAGCCCAAAAAGGCAAGTGGGATTATAATTGGCAGGGAGTTTACACCATTGCCATTATGGATTTTTCATTTACAAATAGTCCACACAACAACGTAAAAACACAAGTCATTTTATACGACGAAGAAAACAAAATGCTGTTTTCAGATAAGTTAAAGTTTGTCTATTTGGAGATGACAAAGTTTAATAAAAGCCTTGATGAATTAGACAGCCATTATGACAAGTGGCTTTATTTGCTCAAAAACTTAGCTTTTTTAGATGAAATACCTACCAAATTGCGAGATAAAGCCTTTCAAAAGGTTTTTCAAATAGCAGAAATAGCCAAGTACAACCCCAAAGAACGGCAGAACTACGAAAACAGTTTGAAGTATTATAGGGACATGGAAAATTCCTTAGATTTAAAGTATGCAAAAGGCTTGCAAGACAAGACCTTAGAATTTGTCAAAAACGCCATTCAAAAAGGTTATGATAATACAGTAATTGCAGACCTAACAGGGCTAAGCATTGCAGAAATAGAGGCAATTCGCAAGGAACTACAATAAAAACAAGATGACTGTTTAAAAGAAACAGTCATCTTGTTTTTAATATACAACAAAATTACCCATAAATTTTTTGTTGCAACTCCTTAAAATAAGCTGCCGAATGCCTCAAACGGCTACCATACCACGAAAATAACTCACCATCTACGACCATAACATTTGCTTGTGGACAAAGTGCTTTGAAGGCTGCAATATGTTTATCGGCAAAGGGATAGGGTTCTGAAGACAAGAAAATATAATCAGGTGCTAAGGCTTGTATTTCTTCGGCACTTAGCACAGGGTAACGACTGCCCTGCACAACATTCAAAAAACCAGCTACTTGTAGCATTTCATTGATAAAAGTGCCTTGTCCTGCTACCATATACGGCGACTGCCAAATAAAATACAATACTTTGGCTGTATTGGCTACTTGTCGCAAACCTGCAAAATTGGCTTTTATTTCGTCAATAATTTGCCCTGCTATTTTGTCTTTATCCGTTATTGCCCCCAAATTTTTCATCATTTGGTAGGCATCTTGTAAAGTTACAATATCACTGCACCAAACGGCATAGTCTTTTTGTAAATTTCTGATACCCTCCTCGTAATTTTCTTCTTTATTTCCAATTATCAAATCTGGGGCTACATCTCTGATTTTATCAAAGTTAAATTGTTTTGTACCGCCTATTTTGGTTGTTTTCTTCCAAAAGTCTTTGGGGTGAATACAAAATTTTGTAATACCTACGACTTGTGCTTGTAGCCCTAAATCTATCAAAAACTCTGTTTGGGAAGGTACTAAAGATATAATTCTTTGCGGTATTTTTTGTAAATGAATTGTGTGTTGGAGGTGGTCTGTGAATGTGTGCATCTTCTAAATGAGTAGAAAGAAAATAAATTACTTTTTCTTAATGAACTTGTGTGCCTGTAGTACATTAATAACATCTAAACCCTATAAAGATAATAATGCTTTATAGGGTTTAGATATTGCTATAAAATTAATTATAAATTTTTGTGGTACAATGGCTAAGATTACACCGTAACTACTCCTGTAGCTGCTTGGGCTTGTACCGTAGCTCTTACGATTACATTGGTTTTGAGGGAGTTAGACACAAAACATTTTTCTTTAGACTTTGCCAAAATTCTTTCCATTTTGGGTAAATTATCGTCATTAGGCAGTATAATCGTGGGAACTAACTCTATTTCACTTATCCACATTACCCCGTCAGTTTGCTCCAATTTTCCTGCTGCTTCAATGCCAAACTGTACTACAGGTACTTTGGAGGCTTCGGCTATTGCCATAAACGTAGCCATATAACAACTGCTTACAGAAGCAACTAATAAATGTTCAGGCGACCAAATACCCGCAACGCCTTTGGGAAATTGAGGTGGTGTAGCCACTTGTAAGTCTTTTTCAGGAAGTTCGGGAGAAGATAACCAACCAATACGGTCTTGCTCCCAAGTGAGGTTTACCGTATAATAATGTGCTTGTTCCATAATCAATTTGATGTTTGTTAGTAATATTTAAGTTGATACTAACTAAACTGTTATGCAGATTAATTAGTTCTTATTTCATATTAAAAAATAACTATATGTGTATTTTAAATAGGCATACCTCTAATAATTAAGCCCGCAAAGAAATTTGATATAGCTAAAAAGTTTGTTAGTTTTACAAAAAAATGATGTAAGAATGTTGCTTAAAACTGTGCCTATCAGATATTTTTTGTTGTGGATACTGCTCTCTACCTTGCTGTCGGGTTGCCAAATTTACCACAATATCACTGCCCGATACAATGGTTATTTTTTAGCTAAAGAAAAGATGTTGGAGGCAGAAACCGCCTTAGCCACCGCCCAACAAGACAATTACAACGAAATTTTGCAGGTATATGCCAAAATAGACACCCTCAAAACGGCTTCGCAGAAAGGGGCATTTGAGTATGTGGTCAAAACGGCATCTATTCCTATCCAAAGACACCCCACCAGCAAGTGGAAAGACTACTGTTATTTGTTGGTAGGCAAAGCCCGTTTATATATGGGAGATTTTACCAATGCGACCAATACCTTTAAGTATGTAAATACAGAAAGTAATAATCCTGATGCCCGCCACCAAGCCCTTAATTGGCTATTGCGTAGTTTTATAGAAATGGAAGAATGGCGAAATGCCGAGTATGTAGCAAGTTTTATGAGCCAAGAACCTTTGATTAGCATAGAAAATGCAAGGGATTTTTATCTAAATATGGCACATTACCATCGCACACGCAACCAATATGCCCCTGCTGCTGCGTATTTAGAAAAAGCATTGCCAGATGTGAAAAAGAAAGAAATGAGGCGGAGAGTATTGTTTATTTTAGCCCAAATTTATGAAAAATTAGGCGATAACAGTAAAGCCTACGCCTACTACAACGAATTACTGCGTAGTAACCCTAACTATGACATGGAGTTTGTAGCCAAGTTAAGTGCATCAGGCACAGTAGATTTTTCTAACCCAGATGCCATAGAAAAAGGTGAAAAATATTTGGAAAAACTCTTGAAAGATGATAAAAACATAGAGTTGAAAGATAAAATCTATGCGAAAATGGCAATTTTTGAACTCAACCGCAAAGAGTACAACAAAGCCATAGAGTTTTTAGAAGAAGCCATTTTTTACTCAAAAAGCAATAGTGTAAAAGCAGATGCCTTTGCACAAATGGGAGATATTTACCACGACAATTTGCATAATATTGAGAAATCTTCTGCAAGTTATGACAGTGCCTTAGCTTTGGCAGACAAAAAAGCCGAAAACTACAAAGCCATTGACCGTAAGCACCGCATTTTGCAGAAATTGGCAAAACCTTATTTAAACGTACAACAAGCCGAAAGATTATTGCTATTGGCAGAAATGGACGACAGCGAAAGAAGTCAATACGTAATCACAGAAATAACAAAAGAAAAGCAAGCTATTGATAATCAATTAGCTAAAGAAAGTAAACGACAAGAACAACGCAAAAAAGAACAAGCATTATTGGCAGTAAACCAAAGTAATGCGAACAACTTTAATGCAGCCAACGCCCAAAACAATACGATTAATACGCCTTCGCCCAATGCCTTACCGAGTTTAACAAGTGGCGGTGGTAGTTTTTATTTCTATAACGCCAACCAAGTACAAAATGGTAAAACAGAATTTTTTAAGACATGGGGCGAAAGACCTCCTGTAGATAATTGGCGTTTGTTGAGTCGGATACCCGCAGCTGCACAAAGCAATTTTAAGGTAAACGACTATCTCTACAATACAACAAGTACGTTGGACAGTGGGAAAAATGCAGGTAAAACCAAACCTGAAGACCTAAAATATGCAAGTGTACGCCCAAAGGCAGCACGTTTGGCAGAAATTCCAGATAGTAAAGCAGGAAAAGACAGTTTGAAACGCATCATGCAAGAAAATCTGTTTTTGGCGGGTAAAATTGCTTATGAAGATTTATTGGACTACCCAAAAACTATAGGTTTTTTCGAGAAGTTTGTCAATCAGTACGCACCTACGAGCAACACACCAGAGGCATTGTATATTTTGCAAAAGATTTGTGCAGAAACCAAGTCTTGTGATGCCACCATTTACCAACAACGCCTGCGTGAAAAATTTGCAAAGTCTGTTTATACCAAACTCTTAGACAATAAAAATGCCTTGAGCAATAGCCAAAAAGACAATGCCGAAGCCGAAAAATTATACATGACGGCTTATACAGCATACCAACTGAAAGACTATGCACAAGCCCAAACAGCTTTGGCAGAAATACAACAGAAGTATGGCGAAAACTCTTACCAAGACAAAATTTCTTTGTTGCAAGCCATGATTTTAGCCAAAACCAGTACCGACAAAGCAGCCATAGAACAAGCCTTGACAGATTTTTTGGAGTTGTATAAAGACAGTGAACTCAAAGGTTTTGCCGAAAAAATGTTGGCAACCTTGAAGGGGAAATAAATCATAACGATAATAACAAGCAACCTCCCTTACTTATCAAAATTCAGATAAGTAAGGGAGGTTTTTTTAGTAGATAATTTTTAGTAAATCCTCAAACCGTACTAATCAAATACTCAAAGCAAAGTCGTTGTTTGTCAATCCTTTTTGGCAAGAGCTAATTTTATGCTCAATATTGTTGCACTTAATTTATTAACAATTCTAAGCAACAGATTTATGAAAAAAGTAATAGGTGTTGTAGCTACATTAGCTATTTTGGTGGCTACAGGTTTTAAATCTCCTACAGGAGAAGTGTGTTTCAAAGTAAAAAATGATACAGGTGGCAGTGTTACCTTGCATACGGGTAAAGGTACAGCCCCGATGAACAATGGCACACAAAGAGAATTTTGTATGGAAGAAGGCTCAACCTTACATATAGCTGATAAAGGCAGAAAAGGCAAAGTAGTAGTAGAAGTAAGTAGCAGCGTAAGTGGAAAAGTTATTAAATTATCTTCTGTTATGTAATAATTGGCGTTTAATCAAGTGATTATTATAAGCTATTGGTTTTAATGAAACCAATAGCTTTTTTATTTAGCTAAAAATCAATTAGTTATATTTTTTACCCTAAAAAATATAGCTATCAAGTATTAAATAGCTATGTGTTAAAATTTGTCAATTAAAAATCCCTTTTCGTTAAGCCGTTAAGTCTTATTATTGCTTAGTTAATCTTTTTTGTCAAAACCGTAAAAAACTTACAAGTTTGCAATGTCAAAAGCAAGCACACAAACAAGGCTTGTAATTACTTACTAAGTTTTCGGATATTATGACTTCATCTTTTTTGAAATCCTTTTTCTACTCCTACCTATTGCTCACTCTTTCTGTTGGAAGTGCTTTGGCACAAAATCTCAACCAAAATCAACAAGTGAAAAGTTTTGCAGACGGCGACTATGCTGCCTTCAAATTTGATGACAGCAAAAAAATAGTAGCAGGCGGCAAGGCTTGGGGTGTAAAAATTACTAAAGGTAGCCAACAAGACGGCACAGGTAGCCCTATTGTTACTGAATTGGTGCTGAACCGAGCTGGCATTGTAGAAGAAACTTTTAAGCCAGATTTACCCAATCACCCCGCCTATTTTATGGGAGAAAGTGTAAGAGTATTGTTTTTTGATGGTAAAGTATTTTACTATAATTGGAAAAGTGCTAATGCAGAAATCAAATATATCTTAGTGCCAAACGGTGGCAGTGTATCAGGCAAGCATGACGATTGGAAAAGCAAAGTAGAAAACTATCAAAATACAGTATTGGCAGACCAAAAAAATGCACGTGAAGCCATTGTTTCTGCCAAACAAGCAGCCGAAAATGCCGAAAAAATGGCAAATTCTATACAAGGCAAAAAAGTAAAAGCCCTAAAAGTAAAGTGGATAACTACGCCCTCTACGTGGGGACACCTTAGCAAACTAAAGTACGGTATTGAGGCAGAATTAGCAGATGGTAAGGTATTGAAAACAAGCAATTTGGGTGGAAAATTGCCTTGGGACGACTTCAATATAGAAGTAGAAGGGGCGGAATTTGGCGAAGAAGAACTTACTGTTTGGTTAGATTCAGACAAAATTCCTACTGATAAAGTCCAAATTACGGCTACAGCCAAACATGACGGAAGTATAAAGACAGTAGCTGCCTTAGATGTGCCTTATACAAGTGCAGTTAAATTGAACTACGGTGGTGGCGAAGGTGGTCGTGTCAATATTTATGCAATGGCAGGTTACAGAGGTGGTGATGGTAAAAACTTGATTGTCAATGCGATAAGTGGAAAAACACAAAGTGGCAAGTCTATTATCAAAGTAGAAATTCAAGATGCCAACACAGGTGAGGTATTGAATAAATTAAAATTAGCTCCTAATACTGCCCTCAGTATCAATGTGATAGGTGGAAACGGTAGCCATGGTAATGAAAGCACAAAAGCAGGTAATGGTGGCAACGGCGGCAATGTAACTGTGAATCAAGACCCTTCGGTAGTAGGCTTAAACATTTCGGTAGTGAATACTGGCGGAGTAGGTGGTAAAAACAAAGAAAGACCAAGTATGAGTGGTTCGGCAGGCAGCACAGGTAGGTATGAAGTTCGTAAACAAGCTGTAAGCCTAAGTTGGTAAACCTTCATTATACTTTTTCATTACAAAAATCATTGTTAAAAATTTAAACCTAAACATACATTTATGAAATCCTTAAAATTTAGTTTGGCGGTTTTATGCCTTTCGGGTTGTTTAGTAGTGGGTACAACTACTGAAAGCCAGGCACAGTTTGGCAAGTTGAAAGAAAAATTGACAGGTGGCGGAGGCGGTAGTGGCGAAAAGAAAGAGGGAAAGTTGGCTGACCCTTATGCAGAAAATTTTGAAGACCCTTCTGGTACATCTGGAGCATATAACTTATTGATTGGTGGAGAAGTACCACAAGGTTTGGGTAAAAGATTACAGAAAACCTACAAAATCAAATTTGCCGAGAAAGAAAATGGTGATTTTGTCAATAAATTATGGGTCTATATGACTAAAGATGGTCAAAATATGGAGTTCAGATTGGACGACAAAATGACCAAAAAAATGGGGGGCAGAGTGTTTCGGACTACAGATTTTCACTCTATTTGGTTGGTGGAAGTAGAAAAAGGAATGTTTTTGGAAATGCACAATGAAAGTACACACAGAGAACAGTTGGACGGTAACGAAAAAGCAGAAGATGTGTACGCCAAAGATGCAGCAAAATTAGAAGGTTGGGACAAAGACGTAGCCAAAGCAAAATTTGATGCTATGTTTAAGTCTGGGGCGAAAAAAGATGCTGCTAAGTTGAAAGAAAGATTAATGGAATACAAAGCATACAAAGAAAATGTAGGAAAAGTTGTCTTTGTATCACACTTCAGTACCTTCAACTATCAATATTCTGATAAACCAACAGAAGACCCTACAAAATTCATTAAGTCGCAAAGCATGGGCAAGGCATTGTATTGGGGTGCTTATTTAGATATGCCAATGACGACAAGTTGTGGTGCGGATTGCGAAAGAAATATGGTTTATGAGATGAACGGCATCAAGGGCGACAGAGTGGCTTTGCGTAATTCAAGCCAAAAGTGGAATCAAAATATAAAGAAAAAAGAGGCAGAAGATAGATTTTGTTTGAACAACGGCTACCAATTATGGAGTCCGTCTGAAAATATTATGGATTATGCCTTTATTAAAGTCTTGTACGAAAACAAAGATAAATTCAAGAAAGGACAAACCTACAAATTGACCGCCACAATGTACTCTAACAGAGATGGCAACAATGTAGAAAAAGTAGCCGAAGGTTCTATTAATTTGATATGGGACGATGAGGCTATCCAAGTCATGGAAGGCAAAGTATTCAAAGACTTTAGAGAGTTTTTAGATGAATAACCCCCTTTGCACAACAACAGTTTAAGTAGAAATAGGTTAATGAAGGTAATTCATTGATTTTCCTGATGACAACAGACTATTTCCTTTGGAAATAAGTCTGTTTTTTTATTTTAAAATGTATTTTATGGTGTTTTAAAACTACTTCAAAATATAATTTTTGTACTCCCCAATGATATAGCCACCAGTTAGTTTTTCAATCATTTTTTTCAATTTGTCTTTAAAAGAATGGCGGTTGTAAGTCATATCTCTTTCAAACTGCCAATTTTTTCTTTGAATACGGTCTTGCATTACCGCAGGGTGCGTACCTGTAAACTTGGCTAAGGCATCTATTTGCGTGTAATCAAACTCTGTTTGTTTGACAATATGTTTATCTAACCATGCGTCTTCATGCCAAAATTTATGGAAACTTTCTTGTTTTCTTTGCATGGCTTCGGGTGTTTTTACCCAGCCGTAGTGATACATATACGCATCTATTAGTTTTACAGTTAGCTTTTGGTTGTTGCCTTTCCTAAAACCTTGTGCGTCTTTGTAAGAGTAGATTTCGGGTAAATTTCGCACTACTCGTATTTCTCTCCTGTACCACCTATACGAGCTACCTATGTAGTCATAAGAGCCATAAAAGTGTAAATAGTTGAATAGCAAACCGTCTATACTTTTGTCTTGGAGGTGTTGTTGCATAGCTTGGCGAATGGTAGGTAGGTATTTTTCATGCACCACCTCATCACCTTGTATATAAAAAATCCAATCGGTAGCAGCCGTTACAGCTCTTAGGGCTTTGTTAGTTTCTTGGGCAAGTACCGCACCGCCTTCTCGCAAATTGTCGTCCCATACGGTAGGCAAAATTTTGATTTTTTCGGGGTCAATATTTTGTATCAATGCAAGAGTTTCGTCTGTAGAATTACCAACAGCTACTACAAAATCATCACAAATAGGCAAAATAGACCGTATAGCCTCTACGATTGGGTAATCATATTGAATAGCATTGCGAATAAAAGAAACACCTGTTACTTTCATGGTGGCGAATTGAGATATTAATAAATTTTTTGTGAATATAAATTATTTTTCTGCCTCACACAAATTTAGATTTGATGCAAGGTATTCTTTGCTTACTCCCCAATCTCCCACAAAGACGCATACAAGCCCGTAACTACCTCTGCCATACGTACAAAATCTAAGGTGTCTATAGTGTCTGTCGTTTGGTGATAATTTGGGTTACGAAAAAATGCTGTGTCTGTTATCATCAGGGCGGGGTAGCCCATTTTCCAATAACTTTGGTGGTCAGAAAAATCTATCCCTCTTAGACTTTCGGGGGCATTGATAGATTCCACAGGCACTTTACTGTGTTTCAACAAACCTTTTTTCACTTGTTTAACCAAACTCCTGTCTTTAAAATTGCCTACTACACCTATAAAATTGCCTACGGTTGGGTACACCGCCTTTAAGAAGCCCACAGGATACTCTTGTGAATTGGGGGCATCTGAAAAATAACCCAACATTTCCAAACAAATCATTAATTTTACATTGATTCCTTTGTCTTTCAGGCTTTTAGCATGAACATAACTGCCCATATTGCTTGTCCTAAAATTGGGTGGTTCTTCTAAACTGTATGCTACTAACTCTATGGTATAAGGCAAAGGTTGCGTATTTTGCTCCAACAGCGTGGCTATTTCTAATAAAGCTGCTACGGCACTTCCGTTGTCGTCTGCTCCTGCTTGGTCGCCGCATACATCATAATGTGAACCAATCACAATTCTTTGGGCTGTCGTAGCTGTATCGCCAAAAATAGCTATGATGTTCTGAAATTTTTTGCCTTTTACCTCAAAATACTGCCTTGTTACAGTGGCTTTTTTACATTTTTCTAACTGAAAAGCTATGTAATTGGCTGCGGTGTCCAATGATTGCGGATTGTCGAAAGACCTTGCAGGCTGAATGTCCGTCAAAAAATCTACGTGCTGATATAGTCTATCTTTGGAGGCTTGTACCGTAGGACTTGTATAGGTAATTGGCGTAAATATTGGGTTTTTGATATAAATATAAGCAGTTAGCACAGCACCTACACACAATACACCTACCCCAGAAAGAATAATTGTCAATAAAGAAGCCATAACAAGAATTAATATTTGCTAAAAGTAGCAAACAAGCTGCAAAAAAGTTTAGTATTTTCGCACAAAATCAAACAATATTCCTGTATGCCCTATATAGCTACTCCTTTGAAAGACCTTTGGGTTTTTGAGCCAAGAGTTTTTGAAGATTCAAGAGGTTATTTTTTTGAAAGTTTTAATCAGCAACAATTCGAACAAGCTACTAATTTACAAGTACAATTTGTGCAAGATAACCAATCTCTTTCACAATATGGTGTAGTGCGTGGTTTGCACATGCAGTGGGGTGAAGCTGCACAAGCTAAATTGGTCAGGGCATTGAGTGGTACAGTCTTAGATATTGTGGTAGATATTCGCCCCAACTCTACGACTTTTGGCAAATCTTTTAGCATAGAACTTTCTGGCGAAAACAAGAAACAGTTGTTTGTGCCGCGTGGTTTTTTGCATGGCTTTGTAGTGTTGTCTGAAAAAGCAGAGTTTTTTTACAAGTGCGACAACTACTATGCCCCACAAGCCGAAGGTGGCGTATTACTTACAGACACAGACTTAGCCTTAGATTGGCGAGTACCTACAGACAAAATGATTATTTCGGACAAAGACCAAAAACTCCCTACTTGGAAAGAGTTTTTAGGGTTATTAAATACGCAAAAAGACATTGCTTAAATAATAAAATGAACCCCACAAGGGCTTTAAACCCTTGTGGGGTTGTAATGCTATTCTATTTGTTCTTTTCTTCTCTTATCAATGTTTTCGGGTAAAATAGAAAATAGCAAATACTACCGCCAAAGCAGCCAACACCGCCAGCGTAATCTTAATCCAGCTATATGGTCTTTCGCCTTGTACTTCGCCTGTACGTCCATTGATGAGGAAACGGAAAATTTTATCGTTGTAACGGTAGGCACACACCCAAATCGGCAATAAAATATGCTTAAATGTGATATTGGTGTACTTCGTATCTTTGTGGTGAATCCGTTGATGGTCGCCGCCGATATGCTTGCGAATATGCGTATCTATGGCATCTTGCATAATGTCTTTGGCTTCTTCAAAACCTTGTTTCAGTTCCACATGGTACATTTCTGTTTGAAAACCACTCAAAAACTGGTCGTTGTACGGTTGCAAATCTTCTAAATCCCAAGGCTCTAAGGCTCTGATGTACTCTTGGGGCAAAGACGTTGTAGCTTCTACCAAAACATCATCAAAATCATCTTCTACACTACCACTTACTCCATACCAACGAGTACGAGTAACCATACGAGTTTGCGTATTGCCGTTGCTGTCTGTATAGGTTTCGCTAACTTGATAGTCATCACCTCTTTCACCTGAATAATCTGTATAGGTGTAACTGTCAAAAGTCCAATAGGGAATATACATTCCTTTGAGTTTTTCGGCAGGTCTGGCTCTGCTGATGTCATTCGGAGCAAACCAAAGTCCATCAATCCACTTTTGAAACAAGTCCATGCCGTCCCTTTGTTGTACTTTGAACGGTAAGATAGATTTGGGTTTAATAATGCTTGCTGTACTGCCCGACTGAATGACCAAACTTGTCCCACAAAAGGCACATTCATCAGAGGTTACATTGGGTTTAAGGGTAGATTCTGCCCCACAGCCCGAACATTTAACTACTGCAACGGTTTGTTTTTGCTCATTAGCTACGCCTTTTTTCAAAAACTCCTCATAGTCAAGTTCTTCGGCTGAATAATTACGGCTGGTTTCTTCTGAAATAATTTCGTTGGCAGCCCCACAGTACGGACATGATAGAGATTTTGTACCTGCTGCAAACTTCAAATTTGCCCCGCAACCTTTACAAGCAAGGCTTTGGTTCAGGGCTGGAGGTGTGTTTGGGGTTTCCATAGAAAGAAATTGTGTTTTAGTCAAAAAATTTGCTACCTAAAAATAAGAACAAATTTGAGGTTTCACAATTTTTGGGTGCTTTTTGCAACTATAACATTGGATTTTAGTCTTTACTATGGGATAAAAATTAAACGAAGTTGCAAGTACATGACTTACAACTTCGTTTTACTGTTAATAGTTATTTTTAATTATTTTAATATCGTAATGATTTGTTGCACAGAAGGTTCTATGACTTTGGTAAATGTTGCAGGATATAAACCTATCCAAAATACCATAACTACCAAAGGCAATAAAGCTAATTTTTCCGTAGTATTTAAGTCTGTCATGTTTTTGGTATAGTTGCTTTGTGTGCCAAACATAGTGCCTTGAAACATACGCAACATATAGGCAGCACCCAAAATAATGGTAATACCTGCCACTACACCAAACCAATTATTGTATTTGAACACGCCCAACAACAACATAAATTCACCAATAAAACCATTAGTCAAAGGTAAAGCCACACTACCCAACAACAAAATGGCAAATAAAACGGTTAGAAAAGGTGCTTTTTGGGTAATTCCGCCCAAATGTTCTAAATCTCTTACACCTATTCGGCTGTCAATAGCCTCTATGATAAGGAACAAACCGACTACGTTGATACCGTGTGCCAACATTTGGATTACTGCACCTTGTACGCCCTCAAAATTGCCTGTAAATACACCTGCCGCCATTAAACCTACGTGAGCAAAAGACGAGTAAGCCAACAGACGTTTAATATCTTTTTGGCGTAAGGCAATGATAGAACCGTATAGAATACCAATGATAGACAAAATAATCACCGTAAACTTCCAATAATCTAAAGCAGTAGGGACAATAGGAATTAACCAACGAATAGCCCCATAAATACCCATTTTCAACATAATGCCCGACAACAACATAGTAGCAGGGGTAGGCGACTCTGTGTAAGTGTCTGGTTGCCAAGAATGGAACGGAAACACAGGCATTTTGATAGCAAAAGCCAAAAACAAAGCCCAAAAAATATAGGTTTGTTCCGTAGGACTCAATACACCTTTCAGGCTGTAAATATCGTTGAGGGCAGAAGAATGCACGCCTTCTGTACGGAAATACAAGTACAACAGGGCTAATAACATGAACAAACTACCAAAAACTGTATAAATAAAGAATTTGAGGGTAACTTGTATGCGTCTTTCGCCTCCCCACACCGCAGCAATGAAATAGATGGGAATAAGGGCTACCTCCCAAAAGAAGTAGAAAATAAAGGCATCTTGTGCCGTAAAAACTCCCACTAAACCTGTTTGCATGGTGAGAATAAGACTGTAAAAGGCTGCTGGATTCTTGTAATTATGATGAAACGTAGAAAGGATAATAACAGGAACAAGTAAGTTCGTCAAAAGCACTAACAAGAGGCTGATGCCGTCCATGCCAAGGGCAAATTTGATATTGGCAATAGGCAGCCAATCTGCACTGAACGGAAACTGCACTAAAGGTGCATTGTTATCTATGGAAAACTGCGACCATGCAAGCAACAAGACTGCTAAGTTTGCCAAAGCCCCTACGAAGGCAATTCGTTTCGCATTTTCGCCACCAACGGCAAAAGTTACTAAAGCTGCTAACAGGGGTAATAGTATAAGTGTTAATGTAATCATGTATCGTAGAGAGTAGATTTTTGCTATTCAGATAGAATTTTTATACCAAAAGACAGTGTTAGTAAGTATCTCAAAGGTGTTTTTTATTTAACAAACTACCATTTTGAGGAATTTGTTGCTACACTGTTTGTATTTGATTTCGCAATTTGATTGTAAAACGCAAATTTGACAAATTTTTGATACACTTTATTGTAAGAACTTAAAAAGTTCTACAAAAATTAATCTCTTGCAAACGCAACTTTTGATAAAAGCCTTGCGTTTGCATAGTACATTGACCAATCTATCAACAACACTAACCAAACAACTTATCATGTTAGCCTACGCAGAATTAATTTTGGACAAAGTGAGTTTTGACCAACTCCTTTTTGAAAAAGAGTTACAAAAGGCGTTGAAAAGTATGCCAGATACCAACAGCCGAGAACAACTTCGCAAGTTGTGTTATGATAAATTCGGGAAGACGCATAGCCAAGTTTTAGCAAAATATTTCGCAAGATAGTTTTTACAACACTAAAATATTATACAACCTACATTTAACGAATGGCATTTCTGCAAAGAAATGTCATTTTTTTGTATAAAAGTTAATAAATTTAGTCGTAAATAAAGTTTTTATACAAAACCACCTAAATTTGTTCTGATTTTTTTACAATAAAAATACAATATGACCCTCAATAAAATAAAACGGTTTGTATATGATGCCGTCATCATTGGCATCATTACAGGGTGTTTGGCTGAAATTTCCTTCCGTTTATGCTACCCCTACTTACCAGAAAAGATAAGTATTTTGGTAGAAGAAGCCAAACATATTACTTATTGCAATACTCGTTTGCACCCTATCAAGGGCTTGGATATACGAGGAATTATTTTGCCACCTTACGAACAAAAAAATTTGGCATTTGTGGGGGATTCTTTTGCCTTTGGACATTATGTTCAAGAGGATAGTGGATTTGTAAGTATTATACAACGTACAACCCAACAAAGTATTGTGAATTTAGGTATTACTTTTACGCATACAGCCCAATACAACAGAATGAGTGTGGTTAGTCTCAACTATACTCCTAAACATCTTTATTATTGCCTTTTTACGGGCAATGATTTTGGGTGGAAAGATATGGATACCACACAACAACTACTCCCCAAAGACAAAGATGTGTATTTGCCCAAAGACCCCTTTGTGAAGCCAACAGATGTAGGCTTAGCTGTTAAGTTAGATGTTTATTCAAAAAAAATAATGAATTACAGTCTATTGCTACAGTTTTTGAAACTTATTTCTACCAAATACCACACTGTAAAAGATGTTCCTATTTTTTATACCAAAGACAAGGCGAATAATAGGTTTTCTTTAATTGGCAAAAATCATTTTGGTAAAATGTTTCAGTGGGAGGACGAGAGAGTGCAACGTAAATTTGAGGTGATTACAAATAGACTTGTTAAAGTTAATACTTTTGCAAAAGAGAATGGTATGCAACTTCATGTGATTATTTTACCCTTCAAAGAAATTATATACAGTGATTTTGTGCCTGAAAAAACAGCCGTAGCCATTCCAGAATACTACGACTATATTAAAAAATTAGAAACGGTTTTAATAGCTAAACAAATAGACTATTATGACGCAACTCCAGACTTGTACGAAAAGGCAAAACAAGGCGAAAAACTCTTTTTTACGTTTGATGGACACTTCAACGAAAGAGGTAATGCTGTCATGGCGGATTTGTTGATTAAAAGATTTAATTTAGCTGCACATTAAGCAACACCTACCCATGAAATTGGCTATTGACATTGGTAATACTTTTGTAAAAATAGGTTTTTTTGAAAATAATTTGCTCGTCAAAGTAGCAGAACGGCTGACTCTACCCACAGCCATAGAGGTATTGAAAAATACGACTGCCGAAACCGTTGTACTTTGTGATGTAGCCAACAAAGCCGAAGCAATTACAACAATTTTACCCGAAAATACGGTTATTCAGAAATTGACGTACCAAACCCCTGTTCCTATTCAGAACAATTATGAAACACCACAGACTTTGGGCATGGACAGGCTGGCTGCGGTGTTGGGGGCATATCATTTGTTTCCCAATACAAATTGTTTGGTTATAGATGCAGGTTCTTGTATCACTTACGATTTTCTGACGGCTACAGGTACGTATTTGGGAGGGGCTATTGCTTTGGGTTTGCAGTTGCGGTTCAGAGCTTTGCACGAATACACCGCCAAATTGCCTCTTTTACAAGCTACAGACCAACCCCTCACGCCTATAGGCACAAACACCCAAACGGCTATGCAAAGTGGTGTGATTTTCGGACTTACCGAAGAAATCAAAGGCATTATTCGGTATTATGAACAAAATTTTGGCGAGGTACAAGTCATTTTTTGCGGTGGAGATGCCCAATTCTTAGCTGCCAAAATTCAACAGCCAACGGTGCAGGTACAGCCTTATTTGTTGTTGTATGGATTGGCTACGTTGTAAAAAATAAAAAACTAAAAGGTTTTTTAAACCTTTATAGGTTTGGTTATTTCGATAAATAGTAGTTTTGGCGGTAAAAGTTTATTTCCCGCACCCAAAAAAACTACCGAGATGATTTTTAGTACCCAAACCACTACTTTACAACGCCTACTGCCCTTTGTGTTGGTTTTTGCAGTTTATATCGTTGGTATGTGCTTAGATGTTATGGACATAGACTCTGCCCAATACGCAGAGATAGCCCGAGAAATGCAAGCCACTAACGAATGGCTACAAGTGAAACAACATGGCGTAGATTATTTAGACAAACCCCCATTGTTATTTTGGATTACGGCTTTTGTATTCAAAATCTTTGGCGTTTCGGTTTTTACCTTCCGTTTAGTGCCTGTTTTGCTGTCCTTTTTTGGGGCTTATGCCACTTACCAATTAGCCAAAATCTATTATAGCGAAAAAGTCGCCTATTTATCGGCTCTTTTGTTGGTGAGTTGCCAAGCCTTGTTTTTGATGAACCACGACCTCCGTACAGACAACCTACTGACTACGTGCATTGCCTTTACACTGTGGCAATTAGCAGCCTATTTACAACAAGCCAACTGGAAAAACCTTGTAGGCGGTTTTGTAGGCATAGGTTTGGCTATGTTGGCAAAGGGGCCTATCGGTTTGGTCATTCCTGTATTGACATTTGGCGTAGATGTGCTAATCAAACGGCAATGGTCGGCTATTTTCCGTTGGCAATACGTAGTAGGCTTGGCTATTGTTGCCTTGTTGTTGTTCCCGATGTCTTGGGGCTTGTACCAACAGTTTGATTTGCACCCCGAAAAGGTCGTAAACGGACAAACAGGCGTATCGGGCTTGCGTTTTTACTATTGGACACAGAGTTTTGGGCGTATCACAGGCGAAAACCTTTGGAGCAATAACCCCGACCCTTTCTTTTTGGTGCATACCACTTTTTGGAGTTTCTTGCCTTGGACAGTCTTTATGCTCATTGCCTATTGGAAAGAAACAGTCCGCATTGTCCGCAACCGTTGGGCTGCCGTTTCGCCTACTCAAGAAGTTTTGGTGTGGTGGGGCATTACCCTTACGTTTTTGGCTTTGTCCCGTTCAAAGTACCAACTGAACCACTACATTTACCCTATTTACCCTTTGGTGGCTGTACTCACTGCCAAATACATTGTGCAGCTTGCCGAAGACACGACCACAAGCACCCGCCAATGGCTCACACGCATACAGATTAGTGTATTGGGTATTTTGAGTACGGTAGTAGGCTTTTTGTGGTATTGTTTTCCGCTTACTTTGGCTACGGCTTGGGTAGGTTTGGGCTTACTTGGTGGTTTTGTGGCAGCGTTGTACTTTGTGTTTCGCCCAACGAGCAGCATTCAACAATTAGTTACGCCCTATTTTTGTGCTATTATTGGTATCAATTTGTTTTTGAATGGTGCTATTTACCCCTCTTTGTTCAACTACCAATCTGAAAGCCAAGCGGGGCATTATGTCAATGCAAACCCTACTATCAACAAAGAACATTTTTATATTGTGGCAGATGTAAATACCTTGTTGTCCTTAGATTTTACGGTAGATAAGGTCGTGGAGTCGTACCCAAGTTTTGACAAACTACCCCAAAAAGGGACTGTTTGGGTGTATTGTTTAGCCGATAAGTATGAAGTAGCCCAACAACAAGTACCTACGGCAAAGCTAAAAGTGCTACAGACTTTTGAGGATTTTCACGTTTCGGAGGTTACGCTGCCGTTTTTGTTGCCGAGTAGCCGTAGTAGCACCGTCAAGAAGGTGTATTTGTTGGAGGTTACGCAGTAGAAAACTACAAGGTATCAAACCTATAAGGTTTTGTAGTATCGTGCTTTAAAAACTTATAGAAGAACTGACATTTCTTTGAGAAATGTTAGTTCTAAACAATTTTTGTAATCTTCTTATCAAATTTTCTGTTTGATATAGTCTTCTTATCACGTCTACCCAAAGAGCTTCATTTATCATGAAGTAGCACTTTACTTTTGTAGCAACTCTTTTGCAATGAACAGCGTATAACCCTACAGCCGACTTGCTTTGAAATAAAATCTTTCTTTACCAACCCAAACACTCAACATGAACATCATTACAAGCCTCGAACACACTTACAATTTATTCTACTCTTTTTGTATCTTAGTTGCTATAGCTATTTGGGGGCTTTCTGCCATTGGTTTGTTGGGAGGCGAACACATAGATGGAGGTGTAGAGGTACATGAAGGTAGCATAGACCTTCCAGATGGAGGCGGTTGGTTAGAGGGTTTGGCAGATATTTTGGGAATTGGTATGGTGCCTATGTCTATTTTAGCCACTTTACAACTCTTTTTTATGGGTGTAGGGGGTATTACGCTAAACGAATGGTTGCTGCCATTGTTTACACCTGCTACACTGCCTTATTACGGGCTTTGGGCTGCCAATTTTGTAGGGGCTACAGGCATAGGTTTAGGGTGTACCGCCCTTATTAACAGACCTTTGCGTTATTTGTTCAGAGATTACGGCAAAACCGCCACTGCCGACTCCATAGTGGGCAAAGTAGCCAAAGTGTCTTCGGGTAAAGTAACCGACACCGCAGGGCAGGCTCTCATAGAACTACAAGACGGTAACACTGTAGAAGTAGCCGTAAGACTGCACCAACAGCAAGCACCTTTGTTATACGGACAAAAAATATTGATTGTAGATTTTGACCCAGAAAGAAATATTTATTGGGTAGAACAGCACCATTTATTGGAGTAATAATAGAAAGTAACCTCACAAGGGTTCTAAACCCTTGTGAGGTTGATAGTTTTGTAGCTACCTACCCCACAACCTTTTCTTTTGTTTTTCGTACAATTAACTACTTTTTAACTTTTTTAACAAACTATTAACATTCGCAAATACACATGAACTTCATCACTTTGATAATACCTGTGGGTATTTTCGTACTCTTTATTGTTTTTTTGTATGCTTTGCTCAATTCTTTTTTGAAAAAAGCAGCCCCCGGTACGGCATTGGTAAAAACAGGTTTGGGACTGACCGTAGCACAAATTTCTACGAGTTCTGCCATTGCCATTCCCCTTATTCACCGCATAGAAACAGTAGATTTAACTGTAAAAACTATCAAAATTGTGCGTAGGGCTATGGACAGTTTGTCTTGTGCAGACGGTATTCGTGCAGAAATAGAGGTAGATTTTTACATCAAAATCAACCCTTTGGAGGAGGACATAAGGCGAGTAGCCACGACTGTAGGCTGCGACAGGGCTTCTAACCTACAAACTATCAAGGAGTTGTTCGAAGCCAAATTTGCTGATGCCCTCAAAACGGCAGGCTCAAAAATGACTTTTGACCAACTTTACCAAAACCGCCACCAATTTAGAGATGAAATTTTGATAGCCTTAGGACACGCACAAGGCGGAGATGTAGTCTTAAACGGTTACAGATTAGATGACGTAGCCATTCATTATTTGGAACAGTTGCCATTATCTAAACATGACGAAAACAATGTATTTGATGCAAAAGGTATCAAAGAAATTGCATTGAGAACTTCTAATGAGGCGGAGTCTGCCAACAAAAGATTGCGTGAAAAAGAAATTACGATAGCCGAACAAAACAGAGAGGCTCGTACCAAACAACTGCAAATAGAGCAGGACATTAAAGAGAAAGAGGCTATCCAACAACGTGAAATTCAGGAAAGAGTAGCCAAAGAAAATGCCTTAGTAGAGAAAACTCGCCAAGAACAAGCCTCTATAGAACAAAAGGCGTACATAGAAAAAGAAAGAGCCGTAAAAATAGCCGAAGAAATGAAGTTGCAAGAGATTAAGGTCTTTGAAACGCAAAAAGAAAAGGCTATTTTGGTGGCACAAGAAGAAAAAGACCAAGCCGTAGAAACTGCCAAAATTCAGAAAGAAAATGCCGTTGCCTCACAACTCAAAGAAAAATTGAAGATTTTGGAGGAAAACGCCAAGCAAGAGGCAGAGAAAATACGTGCAGAGGAACAAGCATTGACCGTAAAAGCCATAGAAACGGCGAATCGTGAGAAGCAAATAGAAACGATAAAGGCGGAAAAAAATGCTCAAGTGGAATTGTTGGAGGTGAACGTAGCAACGGACAAAGAGGCGTACAAATTGAAAACCTTAGCCTTAGCCAAAAAAGAGGCTGCCGAATTGGAATACCAAGCTGCTTTGCAACAAGCCAAAACTATTTTGGAGATTGGTAATGCGGAGGCTGCTGCGGAGGCTGCCAAGTTAGAAGTGCAAAATAACATAGGCAAAACGGCTTTATTGGCTCAATCTTTAGACCAACTGATACCATTGTTGCCAACAATTATAGAAAAATTGATGTTGCCTGCGGAAAAAATAGAAAGCATCAAGTTCTTGAATATCAATGGTTTAGGGCAAAATGGTGGTAGCATAGACGGACAAAGCAACAATGCTTCGCCGACGGGGGGCATCATCAATGCCATTATGAATGTGGGGGTGCTGTTGCCTGTTATCAAAGAAGTGGTACGCACCGTAAAAACAGACCCGAATGCCAACGAACTATTGGGACAACTGAAACAACTGCCCGGTGGCGAGAAACTATTGCAGTACATAGATGAAGAAGCCTAAGGGGTTACTCAATAAAAAATTCCAAATAGTTTTTAAACTATTTGGAATTTTTTGTTGAGTACTGTTTACTTTACACCCTCACCCCAATCACCAACCAATCATCTGTTTGTGGTTTTGTGCCTTGCCACTTCACCACCTCGTCGAGTAATTGATTTTTTTGTTCTTCCAAAGGTTTTTGGCTAAGGTGCAAAAGTAATTCTCTGAATCTGCGTTTCATAAATTTGCCTTGCTGTCCAAATTGGTCTTGGTAGCCGTCTGTGGCTATGTAGTACATATCTCCTTTGCGTAACTCAAAAACATAGTTTTCGAAGTGCTTGGGTAGGCGGTATTGGTTACTTCCTATCGGAAACTTAGAGCCTTTCACTTCTTTAATCTCGTTATTCCGCACCAAATACATAGGGTTTTTTGCCCCTGCAAAATACACTTTTTGGTTCAGTTCGTCTATGGTCATTATCGCAATGTCCATTCCGTCATTGGGTTGCCTGTCGCCACCTTGTTTGCGGAGGGTTTTGCCCACTTTCTCGTCTAATTGGTAAATAATTTGGGCAGGTTCATAGATATGATGTGTTAAAACAATATCATTCAGAAAATCATTGCCCATGACCGTCATAAAAGCACCCGGTACACCATGCCCCGTACAGTCGGCAGCTATAATGATTTTGTATTTGTGTTCGGGGCTAAATTTATTCTCAATTTCTCCATACCAATAAAAATCTCCCGACACGATATCTTTTGCCCTATACAATATAAAAGCCTCATAACCAATACTTTCTGTTACCGTTTCTATGGGTTCAAGAATAGCCTCTTGTATTCTTTTGGCATACTTAATACTGTCTATGATATGTTGGTTTTGGTGTTCTATCTTATGATAGGCTTCTTTCAACTCCACATTGCGTAACCTCTCTATTTCTGTTTCTTTTTTGGCTTGTTCCGTTTCATAGGTAGATTGTATTTTTTTCATTTGCAAAGTAGTTTCTTCGCCCAATACTGCCGTTTTCATTTCCATATACTTTTCGTAACAGTCTAAGGCTTTCCACGCATTGCCCAAATCCTTGTAAATATTAGCCAATTCACTATAAGCCCGCATCAATTTGGGCTTTGCATTCATTACAGTACCATTCACAATAGCTTGTTCCAATCTGGCTACGGCATAATCAAAATCTTGCATACGGTAATACAGCCTTCCCAAACTCAAACAACAAGTAATAATGCCTTGTTTTTGCCCTTGCTTTTCTCTTTGTTGCAAAGCTAATTCTATCAGTTCTATGGCTTTGTTGTAATCTCCCAAACTTTCATAGACTAATCCGAAGTCGTGCCATGCACGTGCCTCCGCATTCATATTTCTGCTTTCTTGGGCTACTTTGATACTTTTTTCAAAATATTCAATAGCTTTTTCATAGTTTTCGTTGGCATGGTAGGCTATGGCTAAACTTGTGAGGGCATTTGAGATGCCCATAGCATCATTTAATTCATAGTACAACAATAGGCATTGCTCATGAATGGCTGCTGCTTTTTCATATTCTTTGAGTTCTAAGTAAATATTGCCTAATAAATACCTCGTCAGGACTTCGCCGTCTTTTTCCCCATACCTAATGAACACTTCTAAGGCATTGTTGTATTGCGTAAAAGACTTGTCATACTCTCCTGCATACACCGTTGTACTTGCCTTAATGATAGTTCCCCATGCCAAACCCACCTCGTCATTAATCTCGCCAAAAATATGGTGTGCCTCTTGTAGTTTGGAATTACCTTCTGCTAATTGCCCTTTGATATAGTATAAATGAAAACCTATATTCAAGGCAGCATATCCCAAACCAACTAAGTAGTCAATAGGCTTAGCCAATTCATACGCCTTTACAGCCAATTCGTAAGATAAATGTGGTGCGTAAATGCGTTGTAGTCTGGACTCTTTATTCAAATTATCTATTTCCTTCCGTAAAGTTTTGAGTTGTTCTGCATTCATTAGCAAAGAGGTTTGTCCTTGTGTCATGGGAATCTGGCTTATCGTAATTAAGCAAACGCAATATAACAATGAAAAGTTTAGCTACTTAGAGTTTTAGTCTTAAAGTAGCCCAATAAGTTCTACTTTCCCACGCTGGCGTACCGGGCGAAACATCAGGCCCTCCTGCGTTGCTGGTCATTGGGTAAAGGGCTTGCTCATTCATAAAGTTTTTGAGAATAATTCCTGCCTCTAATTGCTCCCAAATTTTGTAGTGAACCGCCAAGTTATTGACCCAACCGCCTTGTGCCGTTGTGCCTATAGGTGAGTACCAAGCCGAATACCAAAAACTATTGAGGGCTATGTTCAAAGGTTTGATAGGCTGCACACTAATATTTGCCCTAATAGCTTGTTCTGGAAATGCCTTGTAAACCAAACTATTTCCACCCTCGTCGGCAGCTAAGTACATACTTTGGGCATTTTTAGCCAATGTTTCTTGTTCTTTGGTGGCAGAAGCTACTTTAACCAAACTGTAGGAGGCTTGTACTTTTAACCATTTATAGTCATAGTTAGCCGTTATTTCTGTACCTATTTGGGCAAAAGTACCGGGCGTATTTTTGAAAAACCAATAACCATTCCAATCCCCTGAAATATCTGAACCTATATTTACCATTGGAAACTCCTTTGGGTCTCTGTAAATTACGCCTACATCTATTACATTACTCACTAAAGAATAAAAACCAACGACATTGAGTCTGAAATTATCCTTACGTTTGTAGGTAACTGCCAACTCGAAACTTTGCATACTTTCAGGTACACTATTGGGTATATTGCTTTCTTTGGGGGAATTAGGGTTTGTTGGTTCTGTAGGGATACTTGAGTTTTGCACTCTACTATAGTTTTCTGCTCGTAAAAAACCATCTCTGCGGTAGCCCCCAGAATAGTGTAAGCCAACAGCCCCTCTAAAACCCGTTTGGTAAGTAGCACGAATCAAAATATCTTTTGTAGGACTGACAATAGCCCCCAAACGTGGTGTAATATTATTGCCCCAAAAAGGGTGGTTATCATATCTGAATGCTGCAAACAAATCTAATTTTTTATGCACACTCCAAAAATCTTCTAAGAAAAAGCTATATACATTCACTTGCTTTTCATAGCCCATGACCAACTGTGTATTGGCGGTAGAGGCATCAAATGTACCTATCACATTGGCAATGAAGTTATTACCTTCTTTGTTTTTTTGCCCCATACCAAATAGACGGTATTCTATCCCTACTGCCAAACGGTTGTTTTTCCATAACTCATCTACATTAAATACACTTTTTAAGCCGTATCGTTGTTCGGCTGTTCCGCCCATTACCACGCCTTTCACAGACCATAAAGAAACGTTATCGTCTATGTAGCTAATTGTAGTTTTGTTGCTCACCTTTGACGATATTTTTGTGGTATAACCCGCATCAAAAGCTACCAACTGTTGCCCATAAACATCTCTATCTCTGTAAAAATTATATAAATCTCTGCGTTGAGCTATACGAGTTACAGACAAAGACAAGCCTTTGTACTGTATGTTGGCGTGTAGGGTGGTGTTGTCTGTACGTTTGAGCCGATGCCCCATGTCTGCTACCTTACCTCCACCTATCCCTTGATTGCCTTGTTGAGCTGCCCAACCCTCTCTCCGCATTTCTTCTCCTTCAAAACTCAGGCTTGACACATAAAAAAAACTCTTTAAACTTCTATAGTTAGCTTGTAAATAGGCAGACGCATTGAAAAAACCATTTTTACCATACATTGCATTAATGCCTGCGGTGCTACCGTCTTGGGCAGAGGCATTTTTTGTGATGATGTTAATAACCCCTAATAATGCTCCTTGCCCCAAAGTTACTGAGCCAGAACCTCTAATTACCTCTACCTTTTCTACATATTCAAAGTCGGCACTGTTCAAAATGGCATCTGGTGGTCCCCAAAAGAACTCTGTATTCATATTTTGTCCATTAATCAACAACAAAACCTTAGAGTTGTTGTCGGCAGCCAAACCTCTGAAAGCTGCTATTACGTCATCTTGGTCTTCTACGGCAAAATAGTTGGGTACAAAATACATCAAGGCTTCCGACAAAGTTCTTGCCCCAGAACTGCGGAGTTGTTCATAAGAAATGGTGGTTACAGAAGCTGGTTGCTTCTCTTGGTCTGTAATGACGTTGGACGCAACTGAAACCTTGCCCGTTTTGCTGACAGGAAGAATTAAAATCTCTTGCACAGAGCCGTTGAAAACGGCGTTTACGGTGTCAGGACTTGTATTTTGTCCGCATACAGTATAGGTAGTGGATAAGTAGGAAATAGCTACGAATGATAGGTAAAGATATGGTTTCATGTGTTGTAGAGCCCGATAGTAACATAAAGAAGAAGTTTAATTTGACCATCTCATAAAAAGCTGTGAGAGGGAAAAAGTGATAAAGAAGTAATTGATAAAAATGAATTGAAGATTAGTGTACTCAATATTGACTTCAAAAAATATTAGCTATGAAATGAATTGAAGTTTAGATTTTTTTTTCGTGAAAAACAAGTTTTATCGAGATTAATTATTTACATTTAATCTGTATTTTTAGACCTACACAGTTGGCTATGCTAATTCCTACTCTTATTTTTACTCCTCTATACCATAACCATTATTTATGCCAGACGTAGCAATAGCTTCTTCGTGGAAAGAAAAACTCCACGCCGAATTTGAGAAAGAGTATTTCCTCAATTTAGTAGAATTTTTAAAAGCAGAAAAAGCAAGTGGGCAAGTGATATACCCACAAGGTAAATTGATTTTCAATGCCTTTGAACATTGCAGTTTTGATGACACCAAAGTAGTTATCATTGGACAAGACCCTTATCATGGAGCTGGACAAGCCAATGGGCTTTGTTTTTCGGTGGCAGACGGCATCAAAGTACCACCTTCCTTAGTCAATATTTTCAAGGAAATTCAAGAAGATTTGGGCAAACCTGTTCCTAAATCTGGTAACTTAGAACGGTGGGCAGCACAAGGCGTATTACTCCTCAACGCCACATTGACCGTAAGGGCAGGGCAGGCGGGTTCGCACCAAAACAAAGGTTGGGAACAATTTACAGATGCCGTAATTCGGGTGCTGAATGAACAAAAGAAAAATTTAGTGTACCTATTGTGGGGAAGTTATGCTCAAAAGAAAGGTGCTATTGTGGATACCAACAACAATTTGGTACTAACCGCCAAACACCCTTCGCCTATGGCAGCCAATTATGGTGGTTGGTTTGGTAACAAGCATTTTAGCCAAGCCAATGCGTATTTGAAAAGTCAAGGTTTGACGGAGATTGATTGGTAAATGATAGATAAAAGCAAGCCTCATATTGAACGAAATATGAGGCTTGCTTTTACTTCAAGAGATACATTACTACTTTTTCCTTGTTTTTCGTATCACTACCCTGCGGTTGCGTTGTCTGCCTTTGGCGGTTGTGTTGGGTAATATGGCTCTTGTACTTCCAAAACCTACTGTTTTCATGCGTATTGGGCTAATTCCTTTTTGTACCAAATAGTCTTTTACAGCTATTGCCCTTGCTAAAGATAGTTGTAAGTTGTGCAAAGAATCTCCTTGATTGTCTGTATGTCCTTCAATCATTACTTCTACAGCAAGATTTTGGGCTAAAACTGTGGCTAAGGTGTCTAACTGAGGTATTTTTGAAGCTGTTAAAGTGGCTTTATTGGTTTCAAATAATACATCTTGCAACTCTACTTCATTGTTTTGAGTAAATTGAGCAATAGTTTGTGATGAATTATTAGGCAAGTTAGTGGCTACCAAAGAAAAATTGTCAAAAAAGTAATAGCTGTCTTGCCAATTCCACTGCTGTTTGCGGTCTGTAAACAACTCTTTCTGTAATCTTCCTTCTATCTCAAAATTACCAACTACCATAAATTCCTCACCGCCTTTTGCCGTAAATTCATGTTCTATAGCCACCCAACCTTCACTGTCTGTTATCACACCTAATTTATTTTTTAGTTTAGTGCTTGCTTTCATTTCCAATAAATCTAAAGCATTGCCACGACTACTTTCTTCGGGTTTGTAAAGGGTTTTAGGGGCATCTCCCATTTTTTGAATAGGTTTATCAAAGAAAAAAACATCTATATGCTGAATTGCCACCTTTGCTACATCTGAAAAACTAACATAAAAAACCAATTTATAGGTTTCATTGGCTTTTAGTGGTGTTTTCAATTTTGTTTGTAAATAATACCGATTAATGTCGCCATATTGTCCAAACGGAACACCTGCTACTTTGGCAAATACATAGCCCTGACCAGATTGTGGGGTTTGTACGCCCAATGGACTTTGGGTAGGTTTGTAAATTCCGCATTGAGGGTGCATATAGCCCACTTCGCCTGCTGCTACTTCTCGCCAACCTACTAAAATTTGACTTGGTTTAAAGGTTGTTTTTAAATTTACATTGGCTTGTAAATCCTCAAAATCACCATTGACAATTAGGTTGTCTTGTGCCACAATAGGATAAGAGAACACACAAGCATAAAAGAATAATACAAATGATTGAAGTTTTAGCATAAAAGTTAAAGGTTAGGTAAGTAAAAGGTGCATAATAACAAAAAAAGATGCAGGTTTTGCATCTTTTTTTGTTATTTAATCTCTATCAAACAAACCTTAGTTTGCATTGGTAGCTCTATCTACATTCACCGCACCCCAACCAAAACTACCATTTCTATTAGGATAGTAGTTAGCAGATGTAGTGAGTTTATTCCAAACTTGGTCTCTGGTCATGCTTGGGAATCTTGCCCACACTAAGGCAGCCATACCTGCTGTTTGTGCTGTTGCCACAGACGAACCGCCTACAGTAGCTGGTTGGTTACCAGACATTGCCGTAGTCAATGCGTGTTTGTTATCTGCGTTTCTTTCCATTACTACTGCAAAGTCAATTTCGCTACCTGTATGACATACATCACAACGAGTAAAGTTTTCTTTCATACCTGTAACCGCCACTACTTCGTTCATGGTTGCGGGGAAAATAACACCCCACCAGCCAGCAGCCCAACCGAAAGAAGTACCACCCGCACAGAAAATTAACTTACCTCTATTGTACGCATAACGCACTGCATCAGCTAATTGAGAACTTGAAGTGATACGACCTAATGACATACTTGTTATTCTAATATCACTACGGTTACCAGCTATCACATACGCATCAGATACGCCTTTTACTTCTCTTGATTCATCTAAGAATACATCAGAAGTAGCTCTTACGGTAACTAAGTTTACATTGTAAGCAATACCAGACGCATTGCCATCTGTACCTCTTGGTGCTGCTAATGCACCCGCCATAGCTGTTCCATGTCCACAACCATCATCTGGAGTTTCTACGGGACCCGTAGGAATACCTAAGAACGTATTGCGAGGCAAAGTAACTAATTTTTGGATACTACGACCTGTAGATAAACCTTGATTAAATTGTGAACCAAAGTTATCTTGTGTAGGGCTGATGCCTGTATCTATAATCATGACACCAATACCTGTACCCGATGATTTTGTCCATGCGTTGGCTACACCATGGTACGCATGATTCCAAGAAGCCTTAGCAGCGGGAGCTATATTAGTAAAGTGTGTGTTAGCAACGATTGAAAAATCTGCGGGAACACCACCACAACCACTACTTGACATCGTGTTGGCTATTGGAGGTAATTTTTTGTTATTTTCGGTAGCAATCTTACCTGCCGTTGGTTCGTAGCCCATTGGTTCTGCATAACGTACCAAATTAGAGGCTCTTAGACGTTGGATAGTGCTAAGACTATGCACATATACGTCTATAACGGGCAATGTGTTTTCTTGGTAAGCTACTAATTTGTCTAAAGTAATTGAAGGGTTTACTTTACGTTCTTCTTCTAAAATAATGGCTAAAATTCTTTCTTTGGCTACTTTCCACTCACCTTCGTTGATATTGATATTGTGAATCACATTGCGAATATCTTTGCTCATACCTTCAGGCTTGTAACCTACAGAAAGCACATTATCAGACTGTTTCAAGGCACTCCACACTACATCTTCACTTACTAAGTCCCATGTGAAAGGTTTATTTTGGCGTACTTGATTCCAAATAATATCGTCAATAGCTTGGCGAGAAGTTGTTTCGGCTGGCGTGGTGATAGTGGTAAGATTTGTAGCTTCTTGTTGTTGCTGACAAGCAAATGCCAACACTGCTACGGCTGCCATAGAGAGTAATTTTTTCATAAATACTGTGAATGTTATGGTTGTTGTTATTGGTGTAATTTTTACGCTGCAAAGGTAGTGTATTTTTTACAAAAACAATATGCAAGCATATATTTTTTTAAAAAATATTACATCAAATTTTGCGTTTTGCTTATAGCTTATATACAAGAGTTTTGCAGTCTATTAAGGAAAAAATAGTAACTTGAAAAGTCTAAATAGCCTACTAAATATTTACCAACTTTTAATCTCCAAAAAACATGAATTTTCCCTTTCAAGTACACATTCCGAAAAGATGGTCGGATTTTGATGAGTTTGGCATGGTCAATAACGCCAAGTTTATGACTTACTATGAAGAAGCTAGAGTAAAATTGTTTGAACAGTTTTTAGATTGGAATTGGGCGGAGGTCGGCATTGTAGTAGCCAACGCCAACCTTGATTTTAAAATGCCAATTCGCCATAAAGACAACCCTACAATCTATATGCGTTGTACTAAAATAGGCGAGAAAAGTTTTACGCTACACTGTGTCATGGCAGAAGGCGAAACAGTGTTTTCTATGGCTTCTTTTGTCATGGTTTGTTACCATATACAAGAACAAAGACCTATGCCGATTCCTGCCCATATCAAACAGAAGTTGGCGGATAGTTTGTTTCAAGTAGATGAAGTATAAATTTGAAACCCTATAAAGATTTTAAGTCTTTATAGGGTTTTAAAAGTTTCAACCCATCTCGTTAAATTCCGTTAAAAAACCATTAAAATTCATACTTTTTTAGTATTCATTTCGTAAATTTAGGTAAGAACATACGCCTAAAATCCTATGTATAGCTACTGTTGTTACCTCTTGTTGAGCTTGTTGTTGGGGCATTTTGCCTCTGCACAAGTGTTTGAGAAAGGCTTTACATTTGTAAAAGACCGCAAAGCCATTACCTTGCCTTTTAAGTTGGTGAATAACCTCATCATTCTACCTGTTTTTGTCAATGGTTCGGATACCCTGCATTTTATTTTAGATACGGGCATCAAAACGGCTTTGCTTACGAGTTTGGGCGAAAGTGATTCACTTTCTCTGCACACTGTCAAAAAAGTAACCATTCAGGGCTGGGGAGATGGCGAAGCTCTTACGGCATGGCAGAGTTATGGCAATACTTTTAACTTTTCTGATGCTTACATAGGCAAAAATATAGAAATGTATGTGTTAGAAAGTGATATATTTTCTTTGTCCACCAAATTAGGCATGAAAGTACATGGATTGATTGGCTATGACTTTTTCAAAGATTGTATCGTAGAAATAGATTATGACAACCGTTGGCTCAAACTGCACAACCGCAAGAAGTTTAAACACAAAAAACTAAAAGGAACAGCCTTGCCGTTTGCCTTAGAAAACGGTAAACCTTATATTCAAGTACAACTTACACAAGCCGACAGCAGCCAAATAGCCCTCAAATTAGTGGTAGATACAGGAGCAAGTCATTCGTTATCTTTAGATATACAATCTGATACAAATATTAAATTGCCTGAAAAAACTATTGATAGTTATTTAGGTAAAGGCATGAGTGGCGATATTCGGGGGAAAATAGGTAGAGTACAGCAACTACACATTGCCAATTACGACCTCAAAGACCTTACCGCCTCTTATCCCGACAGTGTTTATACACGCAACGTGGCGGGACTTGCCCAACGCAACGGCAGTTTGGGTTCGGATATTTTACGAAGATTTCATGTATATTTAGACTATACACAACAAAAAATGTGGTTAAGCCCAAATAGAAAATTTAATGAACCCTTCAACTACAACATGAGTGGCATAGACATTTATACGCCTTACCCCAGTTTACCTTATTACATCATATCGGACATAGCAGAAAATTCCCCTGCCAAAGAAGTAGGACTACAGCCCAATGACCAACTACTCTATATCAATGGCACGAGTGTAGCAGATTTGAGTTTAGACGAGATTGTTAATTTGTTTAACAGTAAACAAGGCAAGAAAATTACGATAACAGTTCGACGAAACGACACCACCGTCAAGAAGACTATCGTCTTAAAAAGAACTATTTAACTATTTAAAACATTAGGAAATTTGTTTTTTTTCTACTAAAATTAACAAAAAATTACGAGTAGATATGAAAACAACGCCTGTAAGTATTTTTGCTTTTTTACTATTTTTTCTTTTGTGCCAAAATACTTTTGCCCAAATGGACAAGGCGTATTTGAGGCATTTTCCCGCAGCTACATGGACAGCCCCGCAAATTGTCTTACAAAGCAAAGACAGTACAGATTTTAAACCTTCTATTCAAATTGGCACGTTGTTGCAAGCTGTAGGAGTTTTAAGAGAATTTCCTCTAACAGCAGCCCAAGATGCCAACCCCAATTTCAATAACCGTTGGGGCAGACAAATGAATATTTACCGAGCAAGGATATTGGTAGGCGGAAACTTGACTAAAAAGACAAGTTTTTTCATGGAAACAGATATTGCTACGCCCATAGGTTTTACCAACACCACAGGCACAAAGACTATGCAAGTCAATCCTATCATTTTAGATGCCCAAATAGAACATACTTTTAGTAAAAAAATAGGAGTCATTGCAGGGCTAATGTTGGTCGGCAATACCCGAAATGCCTTACAAGGTGCAGCCTCTTTAATGGGCTTAGACTTTGGTTATTTTCAATATCCCTATAACTTATTTGAAACAAGTGCCTTACAAAACAATTTTGGCAGAGATGTTGGCGTAAATGTACGAGGCTTTTTGGCAAATGAAAGATTGGAATACAGAGTCGGTATGTTTGCAGGACGCAATATAGATGCATTGGGTACGTTGCGTTACATAGGTAGATTCAACTACAATTTTTTTGACAAAGAACAAGATTTATATTACACAGGTACAACTTTGGGCAAAGGAAAGATTTTTGCTATAGGTGGTGGGGTGGACTTGCAAGACCGTTATCAAAACTTTGCGGTAGATGCGTTTTTAGATATACCGTTGGGTTCGGCAGGTTCTTTGACGGCTAACACTGCTTTTACATACATCAACGGTGGCGACAATCCAAACCAACAAGCCTTGTCGGTACGTATTCCTACCCAAACTATTCAGTTTTTAGAATTAGGCTATTATTTCAAAAAAGCCAAATTACAACCTTACATTAAGTACGAAGCACAAAATATTAATGCAACTTTGCTACAAAGTAGGGGATTGAATACCGAAATTTTTAATACTCTCAATAGTAACCGAAGAATGGGTGTAGGTATCAACTACTTTTTTGCAGGGTACAATGCCAACGTAAAACTATTGTACGAAAATGTAAGCTATGGGCGTGCTAATTTGAATGGTACGAATGCCGAAACCGCCAGCCGTAGTGAGATATGGTTGCAGTTTCAGATTTTTGTCTTTTAACAAAAAAAAAGGAAAGTTGCCTTTAGGCAATTTAGTACAATAAAATAGCTTGTTGATAAACAGATAATTTAGTTTTATACAAGTTGCCTAAAGGCAACTTTCCTTTTACAGTAATACAATTTGATTCAATTATGCTTGTTTTCTTTAAAAAATATTATTTGCTGTTATTGTGCAGCTTTTTGTGGGCTTGCCAAACTGAACCAGACGAGATAAAAGTGGGCGTACTACATTCTCTTTCAGGTACAATGGCTATTAGCGAAAAAGCTGTAGCTAATGCAACCTTGATGGCAATAGATGAAATTAATGCAAAAGGGGGCTTGTTAGGCAAGAAAATTAAGCCGATTGTGGTAGATGGTAAGTCGGATTGGGGTGTATTTGCTGCCGAAGCCGATAGATTGATTAACCAAGAAAAAGTAAGTGTAATTTTTGGTTGTTGGACTTCTGCCAGCCGAAAAACAGTGAAACCTGTCTTTGAAAAGAACAATCATTTGTTGTTTTATCCTATTCAGTACGAAGGGCTGGAACAGTCGCCAAATATTGTTTATACAGGGGCAGCTCCTAACCAACAAATCCAACCTGCTACGAGGTGGGCTTTTGACAATATTGGCAAGAAATTTTTTATTGTAGGTTCGGACTATGTATTTCCACGTACAGCTTCGGCAATTATCAAAGATATGGTAAAAGAGTTGGGCGGTGAAGTTGTTGGAGATGAATTTGTGTTATTGGGTAGTACAGATGTGAAACCTTTGGTAGAAAAAATTATGGCTGCAAAACCAGATGTGATTTTTAACAATATCAATGGTGATTCAAATTTGGCATTTTTCAAAGAACTGCGGGCTGCGGGCATTACACCTGACAAAATCCCTACGTTTTCGTTCAGCGTAGCCGAAGATGAGTTAAGAAGTATGGATATAGAACAAATGAAAGGCGACTATACGGCTTGGAATTATTTTCAGTCCATTGACACCCCAGAAAACAAAACTTTTGTAGAAAATTACAAGAAAAAATATGGAATAGATGTGGTTACAGACGACCCTATAGAGGCAGGTTACATTAGTGTTTATTTGTGGTCGCAGGCGGTGAAAGAGGCAGGTACAGACAACGTAAACGAAGTGCGTAAACATTTGTCTAACCAAAGTTTTAATGCTCCCGAAGGTTTGGTGTATATAGACGGAGCTACCCAACACACTTGGAAAACGGTGCGAATTGGTAGGTTTCGGGGTTATGGAGATGTAGAAGTGGTGTGGAGTTCTGAAAAACCTGTGCAGCCTATTCCCTATCCTTTGAGCCGTAAACAACCCGTTTGGGATAAATTTTTACAAGACTTATACAACGGTTGGGACGGTAATTGGGCGAAGTTGCGAGAGTAATTAAATGACTTTTTAATAACTTAAATTGGTAGGTTAAACTATTTTTTGATAGCAAATAATTTTGAGTTCATTTATGAAATTTCTACAATCCAAAATAGCATGGCAGTTGTTGATGTGGTTACTTGTGATAGAGTTTCCTGTAGAAAGCCTGTTGGTATATATCAGCTATCATAATTCCAAAGAAACCTTAGAAACGGAACTTACCGAGAAGTTGCGGGCTATAGCCACGTACCAAATCCAAAATATGAATGAGTATGTGAACACACAACTCTATAATATCAATGCCTTTGCCTCTACGCCTGAAGTAGCTACATTGACTCAACAGTTAGTAGGCACTAAAGACACTTTGGCATTGCGTCAATTAATAGATAATCAGCAAGTTACTTTTGAAAAGTACCAAGAAGTTTTTGGTTTTAATTCAATAGTATTGATAGACCCGACAGGCAAAATTTGCCTTTCTACTGAACCCAAACTGCCCAAAGGAGAAAATTTGGCTACAGGTAATTTACAAAACACCGAATTGTTCCGCACTTTCAAACGTGCCAATACAATTTTGCAGCCCGACTTTTCAGATTTTACCTATATGCCCCACAGCAACCGCCAACTAACGGCTTTTGTGGCTGCCCCCATTCGCAATAAAGCCCAACAACCCATAGGCATTTTGGTCGCAAGCATCAATATTGAAAAGCTCAAAAAGGTTACACAAAACTATACGGGAATGGGCGAAACAGGCGAAATTTTGTTGGTATCAAAAGTAGAAAATGAGGCTATTTTTGTCTTGCCCAACCGTCGAAACAGCATTACAGAGGCTACCAATAGGATAGATATGTCCACCAACAAATCCGAAGGCATCAAAAAAGCCTTAGCTGCCGAAACAGGTTATGGTCTGGTAAAAGACTACGCTGGTCGTGATGTTTTTGCCCATTGGCACTATATACCTGCCTTGCGAAGTGGCTTGGTCATCAAAGAAGATGTTGCAGAGGCTTTTGCTCCTATCCAACGGCTACGCAATATTTTATTGATGATTGTTGGGTGTACCTTGCTTTTGTTTGTGTTTGCAGCCTTCAATATTGCTAAATTATTTACCAAACCTATTCGCAAGCTGAACGAGGTAACGAAAAAAATAGCAGCAGGCGACCTTACTCAACGGGCAGCTATTGATGCGACTAACGAAATTGGAGAGTTAGGGCATTCGTTCAATGATATGACAGAACGGATTTATACTTTTCAAAATGAATTGAAAGAAATGAATGCCAACTTAGAGTTTAAGGTGGCAGAACGGACAGAGGAACTGCAAACCATGATAGAGGAACTCAACCAAACCAATGAAGAATTGTACTCTACCGTAGAGTTTGTAGAAAAACAAAAAAACGAACTGACAAAGAAAAATGACAATATTGTAGCAAGTATTACGTATGCCAGACGCATACAAGCAGCTATTTTGCCCCTGCACGAAGACATTAGCAAGGTGCTAAAAGACTTTTTTATTTTCTACAAACCCAGAGATATTGTATCAGGAGATTTTTATTGGTTTGGAGAATTACCTAATAATCAATGTTTGATTGCAGCAGTGGACTGTACGGGGCATGGTGTACCAGGGGCTTTGATGAGTATGATTGGGGTCAATTTATTGAATGAAATTGTTTATTTAATGGATATTGACTCGCCAGAATTGATTTTAGATAAAATGCAAACGGAGATTATCAGGGTGCTACAGCAGTCTGTAACCGAAGTACGTGATGGCATGGACATAGCTATTTGTAAAATAGACTTGTCCCAACGACAAGTAGAATATGCAGGGGCAATGAACTCTATTTATTACGTTCAAAACAACCAACTTCATGAAATCAAAGCAACAAGGGTAGGAATTGGCGGAAATACCTTGCGTAGCCCTCAAAAATTTGACAAACATATTATACATCTTACTTCACCTACAATGTTGTATTTGTTTTCAGATGGGTATGCAGACCAAATTGGCGGTATCAGCCACCGCAAGTACATGACCAAAAACTTTAAATCTTTGTTATTGTCTTTGCACCACTTGTACCCAGAAATGCAGCAAGAAAATTTAGCCCTCACCCTTCACGAATGGATGGCAGGAGAACCACAATTAGATGATATTATGGTGATTGGCATAAAACTGTAAGAGTAATGTTGTTCAATGCTATTTGTCATTTGGTAAGAAGCCCTAATAATTCAAAAAATTATTAGGGCTTCCTATTGTTCTACTATGTTAAATAGCTCATTAAATCATCTTTTTGGCACAAAATAGCTTATCTTTGCCTATCACAACTTCAATAATTGATTGTAAAAGCAACAATTTTTGAGCAAAACAATTACGCATCTACTCACTCTACTTATTGCCTCTATCACCTTCTTTGTATGCTTGCCGTATGAAAAATTTTTTCTTTATCTTCTTTGCTTATTTTGTAGTATTTTTTGCCCAAGCCCAAGCCCCACCTTCTACAGAAGGGAAAGAGTTTTGGGTAGGTTTTTTGCCAATGATAGCTACTAATTCTACGCCCCAAATTATTATTTCTTCACGATTAGGAGCTACTGTACGCATTTCTGTTCCTAAAAGTCCAAGTTTCACCCCTATAACCTTGAATGTTCCAGCTAATAACACTATTATTTATGGTGGATTACCTACTGCTCTGGTAGGTGCAGGAACAACTACAACTTATGGCACAGTGCAGCCTAACGGTATCTTAGTAGAATCCCTAACCAATGACATTAGTGTAGTAGCCTCTAACCAACAAACTGACTATACCGAAGCCTCTATCGTAGTGCCTAAAACAGCTTTGGGCAGCAATACAGAATATATCTTGAATACGCCTATTACTAACCCAAGAGGTGTTTCGCCTGCAAATTCTACTTTTTCCATTTTCAGAATCGTAGCCATTGAGGACAATACCTCTATTGAAATTAACTCTCCAGCATCTTTAGGAAGCAACACGCCAAATACGCCTTTTACTATTACGTTGCAAGGTGGTGAGAGTATTGTGTATAGGGCAACCAATGGAGGAACTGTAATGGGAGATGTAGTAGGTACACGCATCAAACCTACAGGTACTTGTAAACCCTTTGCAGTTTTTGCGGGTTTGAGCCAAGGTAGTGCAGGGTGTAATAACATAGGTAGCTCTTACCAACACATGTACGAACAACAATACCCTATAAGTACATGGGGAACAAAATATTTACTTACCCCACTAAGAGGTTCTGCCACAGCAACAGGGGCAGAACAATCGCAAGGATATATGTACCGTATTGTGGCTGCTCAAGACAATACGACTATAGCTATAGACAATGGAACAGCTCTTACGAATGTTAGTTTAAATGCAAATGAATCGGTGTCTATTGATGCCAACCCTTCTAATAGCACTTTAGCAGATGGAATTTGTGTAGAAAGTAACAATCCTATTTCGGTCTTGCAATACATGAAAGGGCGAGGCTGCAATGGTTCTTTACATGGAAACCCTGCAATGGTTTCGCTGAATCCTGTAAACCAAATGACAGACCAAGCTATTTTTACTTCTACACCCGACAATAACAGTGCGGTAAACTCTGCTCATTATGTAAACGTGATAATGAAAACTACAGACATTGGTGATTTACGAGTAAATGGAAGCCCCAACGACCCCGCAGGACAGGCTATTGCTCCGCAGTTTGTAAGTTTTAAAAATTGCAATGAATATTCGTATGTTCGTATTTTATTAGGTACTACGATTGGTGCAACAGCTACCATCACAAGCCGTTTGAGTACGACCAACAACAAACAATTTGCTGCCTTTGCTTATGGAGTACACACAGACGTAGCCTATATGTATTCTGTAGGGGCTACTTTTGAAAACCTTTCTTACAATTTTACCATTACACCTCCGCAAATCTGCGGAACAAATAAAACCATTAATGTAGTAGGAACAGGAGCAAATGTTCTAAGTTATTCTTGGGACTTTGGAGATGGTAGTCCTGTAGCCACAGGTAATAATCTTTCGCATACTTATACCACTACAGGAACTTTTACCATCAAAATGATAGCCCAATTAGCAGTAGGGGCAGGCTGTGGTGGCTCAAATACGTATGAAGTTACTAAAACAGTGAATGTTTTTGATATGCCTACCCCCAACTTAGGAGCAAATAGAACTGTCTGTGTAGGTACACCTCTTACCTTATCTGTTCCTAATCAACCTAACCAAGTAGTAGAATGGTACAGAGGCAATAATTTGGTGGGCAATGGCAATACCTTAAATGTTGATACAAGTGTTCCTAATAATTCGGGTAGTTACAAAGTGAAAATTATTCGTGGTGGTTTTTGCGAAGGTGAAAGCCCTGCTATACAAATAACCATTGTAGAAACACCTCAAAGTGTTAGCATCAGCCCTGCCAATTTAGATATTTGTGCAACACCTAACCCAACTTTAACAGCTACCGCAGGCTTTTTCTACAAATGGATACGCAACGGAACAGATACATTGGCAGGCGGCGGCACTTGGTTAGGTAACCCTACCAATACGTTTTCGCCTACATTGACAGGCTCTTATACTTGTTTGATTAGCAATAGTAACGGTTGTAAGACTCTTAGCAATGCGGTTACTGTTACAGGTACAGTTATTAATGCCACCATCAAAGGAGCAAATGACCAAACTGCATTTTGTAAAGGGCAAAGTTTGGTATTAGAAGGCACAACGACTACAACAAATCCTTCGTTTTCGTACCAATGGCAACGTAAAATTAATGGTGTTTTTGTTGATGTATTGGGAGCAGCTAACAAACAATACAACACCAGCATAGCCGATACTTTTCGGTTAAAAGTAGATTTGGCAGGGGCTTGTGTGTCTTTTTCCAATGAATTGATAATTACAGAACGTAATAAACCTGCTGCCGTAGCCACTGCCAACACTACTACAATTTGTCAAGGTAATAATGTGGACTTTACGACCATTGCAGCCCCCGCAGGCATAGATTATGAATACACTTGGTACAGAGATGGATTCGTGGTAGGCACAACGCAAAACTATACTTTTGCTGCCAATGACATAGGCACTTTTGATTTTTATGTAAAAATTAAAGATAAAAGTCTGTTAAGTTTGTGTGATAGTACCTCTAACACCGTTACCGTTACGGTTTCTGCCTTGCCAAATCCTGTAATAACGGTCTTGGGTGTTCCTATTTTTTGTAGTGGAGAAAGCCGTATTTTACGCACCCTCAAAGCCCCAACGGGACAAACTTGGACGTACCAATGGTACAAAAACAATACGGCTATTGCAGGAGCTACGGCAGACACTTTAATCGTAGCCGACAACGCAACAACAGGTTCAGGCAATTATATCGTAGAAATTAGACAATCAGCTACTTGTTTCCGCAAAACGACTACGCCTTTTGCCGTTACCATTTACTCTTTGCCAAAACCTACTTTGACTATCAAAGACAGTTATTGTAACAAAGAGCCTTTGATTGTACCACAAGTTAGCCCTACAGGTGGTATTTTCAAACTTAACGGTGTTGTAATGCAGCCCCCTTACAGTACCACTTTGTTAGGGACAGGTACATATACATTGCGTTACATTGCTTTTTCGGAGAGAGGTTGTAAAGATTCGGTAGAAAAAACTTTTGTCATCAATAATTCGCCTGTGGCAGACATTACAACGATTATAGACGAGTTTTTGTGTAGCAACACCGCTAATTTTAGCCTCAATGCTACGCCTTTAGGTGGGCAGTTTGTCATCAATGGCGGTACACCCATTACGAACACCGCACCGAATAGCGTAGCTTTTAACCCCAGCAGTATTACGGCAGGGGGCAAAGTACAAATTATCTACAATTTTACGGCTGCCAACGGTTGTACGGCAAGTGATACGGTCAATACATTCATTGTAACACCGCCCAAAGCTCCAACATTGAACAACATCACAACTTGCGAAAGTGTGGGCAATGTCTTGTTAAGTGCCTACGAAGCCAGCCACACGACTTTTACACAATACGAATGGACAAATACAAGTAACTCTACGGTTTTAGCAACGACACCTTCGCTAAGAGTTTCACAAACAGGCACTTATCAAGTAAAAATTACAGATGCCAGAGCTTGTGCCAGCACCGTAAAACAAGTAACGGTAACATTCAATCCTTCGCCAAAAGTGAATTTAGGGGCAAATCAAAGTGTTTGTGGCAATGTGCCTACGATTTTAGATGCAGACCCTACAAACAGCAACTCCGCCACTGTCAAATATTTGTGGAGTACAGGAGCTACGACCAAAAGTATTCGTTTACAAGCAGATACATTGAGAGGTTTACGTTCTTATTGGGTCAAAGTAACAGACGAAAGTTCTCCTACCAAATGCGAGGCAAGAGATACAATTTTGTTGTTTTTCAACAACTTACCTGCCGTAGATTTGGGCAAAGACAGAACCATTTGCAGCCCTAATGACGTACCTTATACGATTGTAGGTTTTGATGTAAGCCACACAGCAGACATTACCTATAAATGGTTTACGCCAAATGCTCCAGCCACCACCTTAGCCACTACGCCCAACTACGCCATTACACAAGCAGGTACATACACCTTGCAAGTAAGCACAGGAGCAGGTTGCAGCCGTTCAGATACCGTAAAAATAGATTTTAACAACAACCCTACAGTAAAACTCTTAGGTTTTGACAATGGGGTAGGGGTGTGTCAGTTAAAAGATACCTTGTATTTACAAGTTGATAATCCGCAAAACTTCGATATTTTGTGGTCAGGTGCGGGAATTGCCAGCATTAGCGACAATAAACTATCGGCTATTGTGGATAAATCAGGGCGATATTTTGTCAAAGTCATTGACAAAACGCAAACGAATAAGTGTGATGCGGTGGTTTGGGCAGACGTATTCATTGCAGATTTTCCTGCGGTAAAAATTTCGCCTACCAATGCCGAAAAGAAAATTGTGGCGTGCCAAGACAGCACCGTATTGCTCAATGCTCAACAAGCTACCCACTTGGCTACTTTCCGTTATGAGTGGCGAAAAGTTGGCGAAAATGCGGTGTTAGCTACTACGCCTACCTTGCCTTTGACTTATAATTTAGCCAAAAACTATTTGCTCAACCGTTATGCGGTGCGTGTCATTCCGCCTTCGGGTTGTGTGAGCAATGATACAATAACAGTACAGTTTGTAGAAAAAGCCACTGCCCAATTTAAAACGACTGCCCCCCAACAAATTTGTGTGGGCGAAACCTTTACGGTGGAAGCAACAGGTGGCACGACTTACCAATGGACAAGCACCGAACCCAACGCCGCCGCCTTGCCAGCTACCGCCAAAGTAACTATTCGCCCTACTACCGCAGGTACATTTACTTATACCGTAACAGTAGGTACGGCAAATACTTTGTGTGCAGCCACTCGTTTGCGGTTTGTGGTGCAGGTGAACCCACCTTTAGTAGCCAAAATTAAAGGCGAAGGTATTAGCAAAGACACCAAATTTTGTGAAACAAATAGTTTATTAGGCAATGGTTTTGATGCTACGCACCCTACAACGGTACGTTACAGTTGGAAAAATTTGGCTAACAACCAAATTTTAGGCACAGCAGCCCAACAAGTCCTGAGCAGCAACATAGTAGGCTTAACACCTTCGGCATCAGGTAATTATCCAACAGTTGCTGTAGAATTGGAGGTGAAAGATATACTCACAGGTTGCAGCAACAGAGATACGATTAAGGTAAGCATAGAACGAAAAGCACAACCGAAAATACAAGCCCCTACTACGGTTTGCGTAGGAGATACCATGTTGCTCAAAGTAACAGGCGGTAGCCAATACCAATGGCAATTTGATAGTTTACAAGACAAGAGCCGTTTGATAGTAGGTGCAACCAATACCAATACTTTCAGGGTAGTACACCAAGAGAGTGGTTGGAAAACGTATTGGGTGGCTGCCTCTTGGGGCAATTCTTGCGAAGTGGTGCGTGATAGTCTGCGTATTTTTGTTCATGCGTTGCCTGTAGCCGTAGCCCATACACAAAAGAATATGCAAGTGTGCAGTGGAGATATTGTAACTTTCAATGCTTCGGGAGGCATACGTTATGAATGGTCGCATGGAGCTACTACTGCCAACACCAATGTAACGATTGTGTCGGATAGTTGTTTTGTAGTCAAAGTTTTTAATGAAAATGGTTGTATGGATACGGATACGGTATGCGTCAAAATTATTCCTATTAAAAAATTGCCTCCTCGTTTGTTGTTGTGCGAAAGAGAAAGAACTGTTTTAGATGCTACGAACCCAAGTAATTTACCTGCCACTTATTCGTGGAATAACGGCTACCAAAGCCCTACGATTCCGATTTTCAAGGCAGGCATTTATACCGTTACTGTAAAAGTAGCCAACTGCGAATACCAACAAACTTGTGAAGTAATTTACAAAAATACGCCTCAAATCAATTTGAATCGGGATACTTTGTTGTGTTTTTCGGTGAATAATGAAATAGAAAATCCGCCTTACCGCACTTATACGCACCGTTTGGCTGCCGAATTGACGAACAGAGAGGCAGGCGAAACCTACCTTTATACATGGCGAATGAAGGGCAGCAGCACACCACTACGCACAGGCACAGTGGGCAGTGATAACTTAGCCCCTTTGGACGTAAGCCGTTTAGATACTACCTACATTGTCAGCTTACAAACCCAAACAGGCAACTGTGTAACAGAAGATACGATTACGGTCAAAGTAAACTGTACGGCAAGGGTAAAAATGCCAACGGCTTTTTCACCTAATGGAGATAAACTTAACGATACTTTTGCACCTTTAACCAGTGATTTGGTAGGGATTTCTATTCAGATTTACCACAAATGGGGCGACATTATCTTTGACAAATTCATTGACCCCGAAAATAATGAAGGTTGGGACGGTGTATTCAAAGAAGAAGACGGCTGGGACGGCACTTACAACGGTAGCCACGTACCTGTGGACAATTACCAATATGTCATTGTCTATTGGAGCAAAGACCGCAAAGGGAACATTGTTCGTAAAGATTTAACGGGCAGTGTGGCGGTGATGCGGAAGTAAGCATACAATCTAAAAATTTGTAGCATTTTATTTGAATCCAATCATGTTAAGCAAACAGTATATTCGCCTGAAGACGAATGTACTGTTTGTTGAGTTTAATAGCACTAAACTTTAATTACAACACAAAGTACAAAGAAAGTTATTTAAACAAATTTTGGACAAGAATCACAATGCCTATTATCCCAAAAATAAAGCCCCAATATTGCATAGGAATCCAAAATAATGAGTGATTCGGGCTTACCTCTATTTCTTCGCCTGTTTCTTTGTGTATAAATGTTTCTCCGCCACTATTCCATTTATTGCCCATAAACCAGCTAAATGCACCTGCCGAGAAAGCACCTACCGCAAAACCGTAATCGGCTACTTGGGCAGGTAAATTAACAATTAAAATACCTGTAACCACAAAAAACACTAATAAAGAAAGGATACCTCTTCCTGTCCAAACTATCATAACCTAAAAGAATGAATATAAAGTGTACTTCTGTTTAAAGTCTGTTTTCCACATATTCCGACTTTTTACTCAAAACATCAATTTGATTTTGATAGCACAAAGAAAGAAGCCTTGTACGTAATGTATTTACGTGCCTAAAAAATTAAACAAAAAAACCTGACGATATTGCTATCATCAGGTTTGAGGTAAGTCATAGCTGGAAATTATTGTTTTGCTACAATCGTCAAATTCAACGTGAAGTTATCGTAGATAGTTTTGTCGCCTAAGTTATCGAAGAAGCTACCAGAACCATATTTGATACCGTATTCAGACCTGTCAATTACTAAGTCTTTTACTTCGCCTTTCAACTCGTTGCCTGTTACAGTTACTACTGCATTGAATTTAGCTTCTTTCGTAACATCTTTGATAGTCATGTTACCAGTTACTTTGTAGTTGTTGCCACCTTGCCATACTGCTTTTGTAACTACAAATTTGCTTGTAGGATATTTAGCTGTACCAAAGAAGTCATCATTTTTTAAGTGTCCTACCAATTTGTCTGCATATTCGCCTTGTAAATCTGTACAAGTGATGCTGTTCATGTCTATTTCAAATGAACCACCTGTCAATTTACCGTTTTCTACTGTGAAAGAACCTTTTGATAATTTGATTTCACCTGCGTGGAAACCTGTTACTTTTTCGCCTTTCCAAGTGATTTTTGAGGCTTTGTTGTCCACATTGTAAACTGCTTTTGTATTGAAGTTAAAAGCAAAAGCTATAACGGCAACTAATGCCAACATTGATGAGAAAATATGTTGTTTTTTCATTTTTGTAAAAAAGTGTTTTTAGAAAAATACTTGTATATACAAGTATTTCAAGTCCATAACTAAACTCGTTTAGAAAAAGTTTAAAACAAGTCGTTTTTTTTTCAAAAAATTTACTCAAATCTTTAAAAATATAGTATTAGTAGCATAGCCTTTACGCTATGTGCAATGAAAAGATGACAAATATAAAACTATTTTAAAAACCTTTTAAACCTTTTGTAATAACTATCATCTTACTAACAAACATTCACTTTAAAAACGTAAGAACATGAAAACCAAATCATTAGTTGCTTTTTTATTTATTGGTTTGTACCTATTGGCAGTTAGTGTAACACAAGCCACGCCACCAGATAAGGACAAGCCTCACCACAAGGCAATGCGTCAGGAAATGTTGTCGTACATAGACGCACAAGTAATGCCTGTCTTGAAAGAAAAAAGGGCAATGTTAGAAACCAAACTAAGTGCAGAAGACAAAACAAAAATTGAAACACTCCGCAATAAATTAAAAGCCTTGAAAGGCGAAAAGAAAGATTGGCGAAAAGAAATGAAGGAAATTCGCCAAAAAGGAGAGTTGTCTGACGCACAACGCACCGAACTAAAAAATTTACATGGCGAAATTTACGTAATTATGCAGGAGGCTCAACTAATAGCTGCCAAATACGAAACTGAAATTAATGCCTTGCTCAATCCTTTGGACACGCAAAAAGAACAGTGGAAAAAAGACATACAGGCTATTCACGAAAAATATAAACAAACACAACCCGACAGCACGCACCACCGTCATCATGGCAAACATAAACATCATGGCGGAAAACATGGTGGACATGGCGGAAAAGGGCTATTGAAACAACATTTGAAGGGCTTGAAACCTGCTGCGTTTTTGTTGATGTCGCCTAATGAAAACAAAAGTGTGATTAAGAGTTTGATACAAGAAGAAAACAAAGAAAATACGCCTGCTACGCCAAGCAATGTATTTCCGAACCCCGCCAATTCGCAAAGCAATATTGCCTACGAAGTAAAAACGGCAGGCAATGTATTGATAGAATTGTTAGATGCGAATGGAAAAATTATCAAAACGTTGGTAGATGAAAAAAAGGCGGTGGGCAGCTACCAAGTTACGATTGATGTTTCGGATTTGAACCAACCCATGTACTTTTACAAAATCACTACGCCAGACAGCGTGGAAATGCAGAAGTTATTGGTAAGGTAAGGTTTACTAAAACTAACTTTTTACCCCCACAAGGGCTTTAAGCCCTTGTGGGGGTAGTTATTTATGTAGATTTTGGTTAAAACCAATGTAATTGTATAATATAAAAATGCTAAAAAAGGTGTCATTTTCCACAAATGACACCTTTTTTAGTTACTTAAAATTTTGCACTTATTTTGGCAATTTGTCCACTACATTGCAGATTTGTCCAAAAATTTCTTCTATTTCGCCAATGCCGTAAATAGAGGCAAATTTGCCCTGTCCTGCGTAGAAATCTGCCACAGGTTTTGTCTTTGTATTATATTCACTTACTCTTTTGCGTACCAATGTTTCGTCTTGGTCGTCTGGACGAGGCGGAACGGCAGTTTGACCACGCAAAATAATTCTCTTTGTCAATTCTTCTTCATCTACTTCCAAAGCCACCATACCCGAAATCGCCGTACCGTTTTCTTTGAGCATCGTGTCTAAGGCTTCGGCTTGTGCCACAGTACGAGGAAAACCATCGAAAATAAAGCCTGTAGCACTGCGGTTAGACTTGATTTTGTCGGCAATCATGCCAATTACTACCGCATCAGGCACTAATTCGCCTTTGTTCATGTACTCTTGTGCTTTTAGCCCCAATTCGGTCTTTTCGGCAATTTGCGACCTTAGCAAGTCGCCTGTAGAAAGATGTACGAGGTGGTATTTGTCAATTAGTTTTTGGCTTTGAGTGCCTTTCCCTGCACCCGGAGGACCGAAAAGAACAATGTTCAACATATTTCCTGAATCTGTTAAAAGTCTAATAAAAAATATGAAAGTGCCGCTATAAAACCACAAAAGTAAGGATTAACTACTTTTTTGTGTCATTAAGGGTTTAAACTACAAAGCTATTTTTTTACGCCTAAAAGTCAAATACTAAAGCAAATCTTTTACAACTAAATTTTTGATTTACAAGCTAATCATTTTGACTTCTCTCCGTAGTGATTGCAAAAGGCTTTGGGTTCTTTCTGGGCGTGCATCTGTAATAAAAACCTGCCCAAATTCTCCGTCATCTATCTTTGCCAATAACTTTCGGATACGGTTTTCATCTAATTTGTCAAAAATATCATCTAATAACAACAAAGGTTTTTGCCCTGTAAGTTGTTCTATCACAGCAGCTTGTGCCAACCGCAAGGCAATGACATAAGTTTTTTGTTGCCCTTGTGAGCCAAACTTTGCTACTGCCAAGTCATTAAACTTAAATGCGTAGTCGTCTTTGTGTATGCCCAACGTAGTGCGTTGAGCAGCCAAATCTTTGGCAAAACAAGACTGAAAAGTAGTTGAAAAGTCTGTAAGGGTAACATTCGTTTCATATTCTAAACTAATGACTTCTTTGCCTTCACTCAAAAAATGATAGTATTGTTGTAACAAAGGCACAAAATCGTTTAAAAAATCTTTGCGTTTTTGGTACAACTCTACGTTCAGTAGCATTAATGGTACATCATAACTTTGTAACAAATCTTTATCTATATAGTTGCCTTCGGCAAATTGTGTTAGTAAAGCATTTCTTTGTTTCAATAAATGATTATATTTCATTAAGTCTTGCAAATAAATTTTATCTATTTGTGAAATTACATTGTCAAAAAATTTTCTGCGTAACTCACTGCCTTCTCTTATCAAATCCGTATCGTAGGGCATCATCAAAATACAAGGAAACTGCCCAATATGTTCGGCTAATTTATCATATTCTTTCTTATTGATTTTCAAAGTTTTACCTTTTTCTTTCTGCACACTACAGTCTATTTGGTAGGTTTTATGTTCTTTTTCAAACCAAGCTTGTAGCATAAAAAAAGGGTTCTCGTGCCGTATATGTTGCGTATCTATGTGCGAAAATGCACTTTTAGTAAGGCACAAAAAATGAATAGCATCTAATAAATTAGTTTTGCCCACACCGTTTTCTCCTACTATACAGTTCAGTTGTGATGAAAAAGTAAAAGTAGCTTCTTCATAGTTTTTGAAGTTCAATAAAGTTAGTTTTTGGAGTAAGAGCATAACATAAGTGCTAAAGCATGATGATTAATGAGTAATTTTTTAATTACTTAAATTAAAAAAATAGTGAGTATCTGCGTAATCCGTGTCATCAGTGTTCCCTTAAAGTACTCTACCCGATAATTTTTAGCTATTTAAAAGATAAAAGCCCACTTTTGGAGTTGCACCACCAAAAATAAGGCTCTTATGACTGTTTCCAATCGCCAACAAATTGCAAAACTTTTTTCAATTTGCC